>Ga0210389_10000608_pt1 | contig 31436 bp, 27 predicted proteins | sample IncBWH28OmetaG_FD_160127 | JGI IMG/M metagenome (GOLD analysis project Ga0210389, IMG submission 160127) | Forest soil microbial communities from Barre Woods Harvard Forest LTER site, Petersham, Massachusetts, United States - Inc-BW-H-28-O ... | reverse complement strand
GCATCCGAGTCGCCTCCGCCGACGAACTGAAGGCACGGATCGAACTCTACCTCAAGCAAGTTAATGAGACCCCTGTGGTCTTTCGTTGGAAGTACGAACTGGAGACCCGGTCTCTGGTTTAGTAATCGATATGTTATTTGAGAATCAGTGTACTAGTAGCCTCCGAGCGCCAATCCTAGACTCTCCCAGTAGATCCAACATGGCTTGCCCGAGTCTTAGCCAGGAGTTGCAAGTGTCCAGAACATTCCCCCAAAATTCTAACAATATCGCCGCTCTTTGGAACCACGTACTGGAAGGACTTGAGAGGGGTGTCGAGTGGAAATGACCGAAACGGGGTTCTTACGATTATCATCTGAGATAGACGTAACTGTCATTTTAGATAGAGAGACTTGGTTGGGAGAAGATACATGCTGCGAGCTAAGATGTTCTTGCTGTGGGGTTTATTGATGTGCTTAGCGGGGGTCTTGGTCAGCCTCAACGGCTGCGGAGGAGGGAGCGGCGGAAATTCGACGCCGCCGCCACCTCCCACGCAGAAGATTCAACACGTAGTTGTCATCTTCCAGGAGAATCGTACCCCGGATAACCTTTTTCAGCAGGATGCAAAGCTAATCGCTGCGGGTGCAGACATCCAAAACTTCGGGGTAAATTCCAAGGGCGAACAGATCACGCTGACGCCCGCCCCGCTGGCCACCGACTTTAATCCGGACCACTCGCATGGTTCATTCGTGAACATGTATGACGGCGGCAAGATGGATGGAGCTGACAAGATCCCCGTGGGCTGCAACCCAGGTTCGCCACCGACTTGCCCTCCGCCCAATCCCCAATTCACCTATGTCGACAATTCCACCGGCGTCCTCGCGCCCTACTTCCAGATGGCCGAAACCTACACCTTTGGCGATCGCATGTTCCAGACCAATCAGGGGCCGAGCTTCCCCGCGCATCAATTTATTATCTCGGGAACGTCCGCGCCGGTCCCGCCAGGGGATGCCATGAGTAATTTCTTCGCCGCGGAAAATCCGATTGGCATTCCAAACGGAGCGGTAGATACCCAAACTGGGTGCACTGCTCCTCCGCAAGAACTCGTGAAACTGATCGATTCCACGAACCTAGATCCCCATACCAACGAAACCCAATCGATGTATCCCTGTTACGATCATCCCACGCTGACGGACTTGCTAAATGCCAACAAGATCAGCTGGAAATATTACGCGCCATCGCCCGGTTCGATCTGGACGGGCCCCAACGCGATCCAGCATATGTGCGGGCCCAACGCGCCCATCCCCAACGCCACCCAGTGCACCGGTTCCGATTGGACTAATAACGTCGTCCTTCAATACACCCAGGTGCTAACCGACATTGCCAACGGACAACTTGCCAGCGTGACCTGGGTGATTCCGAGTGGAGCGGCGTCCGACCACGCCGGGGCCAACGATGGGTCGGGACCCTCCTGGGTCGCCTCGGTAGTGAACGCCATCGGCAACAGCTCGTATTGGGCCAATACCGCCATCATCATCACCTGGGATGACTGGGGAGGCTTTTATGATCACGTGCCGCCACCCTCTATTGCGAATTCCTATGAGTTTGGGTTCCGGGTGCCGCTGATCGTGGTCTCGCCCTACGCCAAGGCAGCCACCGTCTCGCACACCGTTTATGACTTCGGCAGCATTCTGAAGTTCATCGAAAACACCTTCAGCCTGGGTACGGTTGCCCCCGGTGCCTCCACTCCGTATGCCGATACATTCACCCAGACAGGCAACCTGTCTGATTGTTTCGACTTCAATCAAACTCCCCGGACCTTTCAAACCGTTCGCGCGAAGTACGACGGCAAGCATTTCCTGGAGGACAAGAGGCCACCAACCGATCCTGACGACGATTGATTGGCCGGCCGCAGGTCGTCAGTGATCATCATCGTCAGGAAAGTCACGATGAGTGGGTTGCTCATGAGTTGCGGGAGTACCTTCGATCATCTGCGCGCCCGCGGAATCTACTCCCATGCCGATCAGCCGCATAAGATGAGGAGTGCCCGGGTCGTCATCGTCAATACGAATTTGGCCCCAACGCGGACCCCAGGCGGATGGGGTGAACCTCACCGTAAACGTGCACGTGGATGAGGCAGCCAAAGCTTTGGGGCAGTTATTGCTCTGCCCGAAGTCCGAACCGACGAGTGAAATTAAAGATACGTTGACATTTGCAGGGCCTGCATTGACCAGAGTGAAACTCTTTTGGCTTGCGGTGCCGATTACCTGATTGGTCTGGAAGTCCAAAGTTCCGAGGCTGGATGAGAAGAATGGACCGGAGGGACCGATGATATCGCCTTGAGCGGCGAGCGCCGAACCAGTGCCCGTGACGGAAACTGTTTGCGGGCTACCTGGATAGTTGTCGTTCAACGTGATCGTGGCATTCCTGGGCCCCAGTTGCGACGGCGTGAAATGAACAGAGAACGTGCAGGATTGATTAGGCTGGATGGAAGAAAGGCAAGCGGAAGGAGAAAGGCTAAAATCCGGACTCCCCGTTAGAAGGGCTGAGCTAATGCTAAGCGGCTGGGCGCCAACGTTGAAGACGGTCATGTTGTTGGTATTCTTGGACCCAATCAGTCGCTCTCCGAATATGCTCGGCGGCGGCGCAATCGGACAAGTCCTCTGCTTCAGAGCCACAGGAGGGAGAGGACTCTGCGTAAAATCGAATGCGTCGGTCATGTCGTTGGCAGTTACATCCCGAGTTCCCAAAGCGGGAAGCCCGAACCTCGTCTCGATGAATTTCAAAACGCTAGAAAACTCGTACTGAGTATGGATAACCGTGCTGGCCCTAGCGTAAGGAGAGATGATGAGAAGCGGTACTCGGGGGCCTAATCCGAAGCGATCGATCTGCTGCGGAGCGACGTGATCGTAGAATCCGCCAAAATCGTCCCAGGTTAAGAAAATTGCCGTGGAGTTCCAATCTGGACCCTGCATAATCGAGTTGATCTTATCGACGGTCCAGTTCTCACCATAGCAGGTTGAATAATTCGGATGCTCTGTCATTTCGTTGGGGGCGGTGAGCCAAGCGACGGTCGGGAGATTTCCACTCCGCGCATCATTGTCGAATTGAGCTTGGTCAGCCATTCGCGCAGACCACTCTTGCCCATAGCGGATGTGCTTGATGTTGTTGTAAACGTTCCACTGGTACCCCGAAGAGCCGTACGGTCCGGAATAGTATTTCCAACTGACTTGGTGGGCATCTAGAATGTCGCCCAGGGTCTGGATATCGAAGCAGGGAGCTTCATTGGTCAGAGAGCCATCACTTTGAAGGAATTGCGCCGTGATGGCTGCCACGCTGTCGCAGCCCCAGCCTTTGCTGGTGGGATCGACTTCATTCGGGACGCTCACCACGTTATTGGACTGACCCGCAATTGTGTACAGATGGTTGGGAAGGCTGGGACCGTGGAGCGAACTAAACATGGCGTCAGCAAGGACAAACGTTTGGGCGTACGCCCAGTAGTTCGGGATGTCCTGCTGGCCCATCTGGGTGAAGGCTAAATAGTCGCCGACATTCGCGCCATAGTTAACGTCGAACAGATCCATTTTGCCGTCGTCGATGACTTCAATGCCTGAGAACCAATCGTGACCGATGTCGTGGGGAACTTGGTCAGGAGTGTGTCCTAAAGGGATGATTTCACCGTTCGACAGCTTTCCGGACTTTGTCCCATTGGCCCCGGGAAATTGTCCGAAATACTCGTCGAAACTCCGGTTCTCCTTGACGATGAACACTATGTGCTGGATCTTTTGCGTGGGTGGCGGCGTAGTCTGCGAATTCCCGCTGCCTCCTCCGCATCCATTCAAGCTCGTCAAGACCCCCGCCGTACAGGAGAACAAGGCCAACAACAGCAATAACTTAGCTCGAACCATGTCACCTTTCTCTGACAACGCTCGTAACCGGGATGATGTCTGATGTCTATGAACCCGTCTACGGTTGTTTCCACTCGCGGGCTCAAACCCTGCCAGGATCAGCCGGTGCCGAGAGACGATTTTCGCAATTTCAGATTTTCTCCAGACCATGGTGGAAGGTTTTGTGGCGAGGATGATGTGAATCTGTTGCCCAGGCGGGCGCAAGCAGACGACCTCTTGCAAAAAGGCGACGAACTCACGGCTGGTGTGGCGGGCAGCGGTTTTGCCGTGGACGCGAACGGTGGCGGTATTGAGGGCTGCATATCAGGAGAGGGTGCCGCGGCGGTAGTACTCAAAGCCGTGGCGTTCGGCGCGTCCCGGCGAGAGCGGCAGGTCGGGATCAAGACGAACCAAGGCTTGAATGGCGGTCTTCTCATCGACGCAGAACACGGCTGCGGGTTGGGGTGGGTGCAGATAGAGGCCGAGGATGTCGGCGGCTTTGGTTTCGAACTCGGGGCTGTTATCGCTGTGAGCCCGTCGCGATGGAACATTCGTCCCCCTGTGGTTGTTTTTGCGTTGCGCGTCGACTGATGACTACCTGTATGCAACGCGAAAGAGCGCTTGGCAGAGAATGCCGCTTTCCCCGCTCGCCGTCGGCTAAGTCCCTCTCGTTAGGGGCAATCCCGGCGGGCCGGTTAGCACAGGGCAATGGTCGCGGCTCTCCCGCGGCAACCGAAGTCTGGTTTGGCATCGCAATTGCTGCCGTTCTGACCGATAGCCCGTTTTGGGACGCGAGAGTCCCTTCCCCAGATTCCTGCGTCCCCCGAGGAAAGCCCCAGATTCCGGCAAGATCGGCACACCTGGTGTGATCGCGATACTGATTCGAGAAGGCAAGTAGGCAACATCCCCTATCGCGGTATGGGACGCATCTCTCTCGGCAACCGGGTGCTTGTTTACTTGTACGCCCGATGCAGATTCCTCGATGCGGAAGGGCCTGTGCGTGGAGACTCCGTCGGTGAGCCATAAATGACTGGGATTGGCTTGACGTTTATAGAGCCGCGGCAATGGAATTCGACCGGGACAAGTTGCCCGCGAGCATCGACATGGCTGAGAAGGCTATCCACCAACGCTTACGGGGATTGCCGATTGCACACTCTAAGCGATCTCGCCGAGCGATTAGAGAAATGGCGCCACTCAAAAGGCTGCAGCCGGTGGCACAACAGTCGACCCGCTTATCTTCGTGCCAAAGAACGTACAACGCGCGGGCAAAGTTACGCGCTCGTAGAGCCAGAAAAAAAACTTAACCATGAGTAGCAGGTGCGCGCGCCGAAGCTGGTTCTGAAAGAGTTCCCCGGATGAAGTGGAGGGGAGAGGGCTCGTGAGGATAAGAAACTGCATGCTTATGATGTTTGTGTTCACCAGTGTCTGTTCGATGGGCCAAGGCTGCCAATCGGGCGACTGCCAGCCGGGAGTAATCGCCGGCCCGTACCCTGCGGCACAAACTGCTGAGAACACGGTCGCCAACTTTCCGCAGTGCGTTGGTTCGTTGTGCACCACGGGACCCTGGAACGGAAACCAGATCGAAGGGATCGACGCCCAGCAAAACATTGGCACCGAGTACCAGTTCTACGATGAAGTTCTGAATCTGGACACCAATATTGCTGTAGGTCCAACCGTAACCGGAGAGAATGCGCAAATTCTACAGTGGGTTAATCAGGGGACCCTTCAGGCGTTTGACAAGTTAACCGGGCAAGCCATCTACGGCAACGCGGGCGGGATCACGGCCGTTCCGAGCAACGCGATCACTCTCTGGTCCACTTCGACGCAACCGGAGTGCCGCACCCCTTCCGGGAACGTGCAAGTCATCTACGACCGTCTGGACAACGTGTTTGCGATCAACCGGCGCGTAGCGTACAGCGTCGGCGGCATCTATCATTACGCGTGGTGCATTGCGCTGAGTTCGGGCAGCGATCTTTCCAAAACCGCGTGGTATGCGTACGAGTATAAGATGGACACGGCAATTCCTTGCCTGCCCAGTTCCCTCAACTGTACCACTGGAACTGCTTACTACTACTTCCCCGACTGGCCCCGGATCGGAACTTGGTCAAATGGCTTTTATATTGCTTTTGATTTGTTGGACCCGACATCTTTTTATTATCCCTTCGGCTTTGAAGCTTGCCAGTTGGACCGTGCGGACATGGTGCTCGGCCAACCCGCGAACCCGATGACGTGTTACACCTATATGGTCCCAGAGAACGATGAGCGCAGCCTCATCCACTCGGTCGATGTGGGGGATATCGACAGTGCGACGGGACCACCGAATGGGGAGCCGGAATATTTTCTTTCTATTGTTAACCCCAGCAACGCACAGCAGGGGAACAACGGACAGGGATTTTGCACCAGCCAGAGCACGCCTTGCACATCCAACCAGTTGGCCCTGTTTACCTGGGGAACGAGTGGTTTGGCGGGGCCAACCTTGGTCACGGTGAACCCATACACACCGGGCTGTTACGACACCGGAAAACAAGGGAGCGAGGGCAACACGAGATGCGTGCCGGTACCGAGCACGAATCCTTCCCGACTCGGAGGGTATGGCAGCCTTCTGTGTGGAGACTATGGACCGCCGTGTCTCGACTCACTAGGTGACAGGATGGCGAACCGGCTGACCTACAATAACCTAACTTCGTCCGGAAGCGGGCCGAACGGGGCGTACCTGACAGCGTCGCATGTGGTGATGGAAAGCACCAGCAACGAGCGCACCGGTATTCGCTATTACATTTTGCAGGTTTCAAACGGGGCGGCGACGGTGCTGGTGAATAGTGGCGGCACTTCGGATCCTCCGGACTTGCAAGATCCGAATGCGACCCTGTTTTACTTCATGCCGAGCGCCGCTCTCGATCAGAATGGCAACTTGGCAGTCGCGTACACGACATCTGGGGTCTCATGCTGTCAGACGCAATACAATCCAGCCATCCATGTTGACGTGCTGCCTTGGGGCGCTTCCGGCTTCGCCCTCCCCACGCTGATCATCCAGGGAACTGGGGACGAGGAGAACACGATGCACTGGGGCGAGTACGCCGCCACGGTGATCGATCCGACCGACAATCTGACGTTCTACGGCGTCGGCGAATATTTCAATACCAGTCAAACCGGCACGAGCAGTTGCGGGAGTCCGTCAAGCAATTGCTACACTTGGCAAACTCGCATCTTCCGGGGCCAGAGTCCCTTGCTAGCACTTTCTGTGCTTCCCCTAAGCCTGACTTTCGGGCAGCAGGCAATCGGCACTACCAGTTCACCCCAGATAGCCACGCTAACAAATACCGGAGCCACGACGTTGACGCTCTCGAACATTGCTCTCAACGGAACCGACGCCAGCGACTTTGCGCAGACCAATACCTGTGGCCCGACCTTGGCACCGAATGACTCTTGCCAAGTCAGCGTGACGTTTACGCCCATGGCAGCAGGGAGTCTAAGCGCGGCGGTGAGCATCACCGACGACGCTCCTCGTAGCCCCCAGACAGTGGGCCTCGCCGGCACGGGCACCACTTCTGCTGCTACTTTATCGCCACGCAACGTCAACTTCCCTGGCCAGTACGTGAAGAACTCTGGTCCCACACAGACAGTGATGCTGACGAATACCGGCACGGCCACACTCGCGATCACGAACGTGGCCGTCAGCCCCGCCGACTTCGGCATGGTCAGTACGCAGACCACCTGCGGAAGCAGCCTAGCCGCCAGTTCGAATTGCTCGATCGGAGTCTTCTTCGACCCAACTGCAATCGGCACCAGAACCGGGACGTTGACCGTCGCGGATAACGCAGCTGGTAGCCCGCAGATGGTGACACTCACCGGAACGGGGCAAGATTTCGCGGTTGCTCCTTCCGGCTCAGCGACGGCTACGGTCGCTCCGGGACAGACCGCCAACTATACGATCGCAGTCGCGCCCGGCGGCGGATTCGATCAAACTGTGGTGCTCAGTTGCAGCGGAGCGCCACCACAATCAGCGTGCTCTCTCTCCTCAAGTTCGGTTGCGCTCCAGGGTTCTACGCCAGCGTCAGTTACCGTCGCGGTAAGGACGGCCGGAACCGCGGCGAGTCTCGCGCACCCCGCTGGTTCTACTCCTGACAGCGGAAGGCTTGCGCTATGGTTGACCCTTTCTGGCTGGTTCGGGCTGGTGCTAGGCTCATGTGGTCGGTCCCGCAAGCGGCACGATCGATTGCTGTACGGACTAGCCTTCCTTTGCGTGTTCTCACTGGCAATCACGTTTTCCTCCTGTGGCGGCGGGAGCACGGGCACGGGAAATAGCACCACCAGCAGCAGCCCGCCCGCGACCCCAACCCCGGCCGGCTCCTACGATCTCACCGTGACAGGCACTTTCACGTCCGGCTCGACTACGTTGACCCACGCTACGAAGCTTACTTTGGTTGTGCAATAAACCATCCCCAGGCGGCATTGTTCTGCGATGCGTGCGCGGCCCGGTCAAGAAATTTCCCAGCCTGGAGATTCCAGTTCATTCATGAATTCAGCCCCTTCGGAGTGGATCCCCCAAAACGGCTCCCGCTGCGAGGACCTTGCGCGGAGTTATCTCTCGTTGCTCTCTTCTGAAGCCGGAGGCAATCTCCATCCTAAAAAAATCTTTTGGGATTGTGAGGGAATTGACCTGGGAATATCGCCTTTATAAGTGAGCGGGAAAATAATCGGCCAGACGGCCAATTCCGATCATAACGCAAACAAAAAGAGGAGAAAAAACATGAAACTCAAGTCGCTTGCTCTCAGCTTAGGATTCGCAGTGCTGGCCGCGGTCTCGATGTCGGCCCAGACTTCCTACAACTTTAGGACCATCGACTATCCCCACGACACCTTTACACAGCTTCTGGGTATCAACGTGAAAGGCGAAATCGCTGGCTACCACAACGTGAACGATAACAAAGGGTTCACCTATGAGCTGTCCACCAAGAAGTTCAAGAATGAAAATTTTCCTGGCTCGACTGCCACTCAGGTCATCGGCATCGACGGGCTGGGTGGGACGTGCGGCTTCTATGTCGACCAGGCAGGCGTCACTCACGGTTTCATCGACGACAACAACGCCTTCAAGTCGATCGATTTCCAGGAACACCTTTCAACCAACTGCTCGGCCGCAACGACCTGGCGCAGGTGGCCGGCTACTATAGCCAAACCGCAAACGGCAGCGGACCTTTCGTCCCCTACATTTACGACATCAACGGCGGCGTCTGGGAAGTAATCACTATCCCGGGATCCACCAGCGCGCAGGCAACTGACATTAACTTCAAGCAGCAGGTTACCGGATTCTTCATCGACGCCAACGGCGTCAACCACGGCTGGTGGCTGAATGCGGGAACGCTGCTTCAGCTCGATTATCCGGGCGCGACCTTCACCCAGGCGACCGGTGAGAACAACAAGGGGCTGGTGGTTGGCACCTACCAGGATTCGTCTGGCGCCTCGCACGGCTTCGTCTATAACAGCCATACCGCGACCTACACTTCGGTGGATGATCCCAAGGGAGTTGGCTTCACCCTGGTGAACGGTGTCAACGATGAGGGCATGCTCGTCGGTTTCACGATGCCAACCAGCACCACGGCGCAGGGCTTCGTGGCGACTCCCAAGTAGTACGGGTCAAAGCAACCGATTTCCTGCCGTCGGTAAAGCGCCTTGGAAGCCTGCAAGCCAGCAGGCTCCAAGGCGCGGTTTCTTGCATCCCGAATCGTTAACGTATCGTGCTATCTCGAAACGGCACGACTTCGCCCGACAGTGCTGGCTTTATGCCTGATGGACTGTCTCGCCGTTGGCGTAATACTTAGCAGTTCCCGGTTCCAGCCGCCGGCCATCCGGGCTGAAAATTCGGAAGTGAGCCAGGCCGAATCTCTGCAAGGCGAATTGCAGCGTGGTGGTCAGCACTCCGATGCCGTACTTCACGCTGCGCCTGAAGTTGATGGAGGACGCATCGTCAAAATACTTGGTCGGACACGATACTTCTCCGATGCGGGAACCGAAATGCACACATTGCGCCAGCATCTGGTTGTCGAAGACGAAATCGTCGGAGTCCTCGAGAAGCGGCAGGCGGGTGAGTACTTCGCGGCTGAACGCTCGATACCCGCTGTGATATTCAGAGAGCTTAACCCGCAAAAAGAAGTTCTCGAACGCAGTCAGAAAACGATTGGCGATGTATTTCCAGATGGGCATGCCTCCGCGCAGGGCTTGTCCTCCCAGAATGCGCGACCCCAAAACCACGTCGTAGACCTCATACGCAACCATGCTGGCCATGGCAGTAACCAGTAGCGGCGTGTATTGGTAGTCCGGATGCAGCATGATGACGACGTCCGCGCCCGCAGCCAGGGCCTCGCGGTAACAAGTCTGCTGGTTGCGCCCGTAACCATAATTTGCGTTGTGCACAAAGAACTGCAATCCCAGTTGCTTGGCGACTTCGACTGTCCGGTCAGAACTGTGATCGTCCACCAGGATGCGAATGTCCACAAGATCGGGCAGCGCGCGCACCGTTGCTTCCAGAGTCTTCTCCGCGTTGTATGCGGGCAACACTACCGCGATGCGTTTACCGTTTATCATTCCTTGCCCTTACAGCTCATGATACCTGTGCGTTGCGCGTTCCCGTCAAAGCAAGCCGGGTGGCAGCTTGGGTCAACGCGTGACTCAGGTCCTGGAGATGGCGTTCTGCGGTGAGGTAGCTGATCACCATCATACGCAGCACGCTTTGTCCATTCACTCTGGTTTCCGAGATCCAGCGCCGGCCGTCGCGTGTGACTTCTTCAACGATCCTGGCATGTGCCTGGGCAAGGTTCTGCTGGCTAAGGTTTGCCTTAAACCGGAACGCGACAATGGGGAGAATTTGGGGAGCGGCCAACTCGAAATGCTCCGAGGCCCTTATCCATGAGGCGAAGCCCTGCGCCAAACCGAGTTGACGATCGATGTGTTCCTCGTAGGCTTTCCTCCCATGGACTCGCAGCGTGAGCCAAAGTTTGAGCGAGTTCATGCGCCGCGTCCACTGGCTGCTGATGCGGGAATTGTCGAGGCCCTTGGACTCGGCCGCTTTCGGCATGTACGGAGCAGCGACGGCGAAAGCTCGCTCCAGCATTTCGGGATGGCAAGTCAGGATTACGCCGGCCGCCAGCGGCATAGCCAACCATTTGTGCGGGTCGATCGTGATCGAATCGGCTTGCTCGATGCCGCGAAGCAGGCTCCGGTGTTGATCGGAGAAGATTGCCGATCCGCCGTAGGCGCCGTCGACATGCAGCCACAAATCGTAGCGCCGGCATATTTCGGCAACGGTCACCAGATCGTCCACCGCACCGGTGTTGGTGGTTCCGGCTGTAGCGACTACGCAGAAAGGCTTCTTTCCGGAAGCCAGGTCGGCCTCTATTGTCGCTTCGAGAATTCGCGGATCGAGCTGCACATTTTCATTCACGGGAATTCTCCGCAGCGCTTTGCGCCCAACTCCGAGCAGGCCAGCTGACTTATCGATCGAGTGGTGCGCCTCGTCGGAGGCATAGAGAACGGGCTGCGAACCAATCGAAGCGATGCCTTCCTCGATCGCATCCGGAAATTTCGCGGCCAGGGCCAGTGCCAGTCCGGTGAAGTTCGCCTCATTGCCACCCGAAGTAAACGTTCCGTTGAATTCGGCCGGCCAGCGCACGCGTTCTCCGATCCACCGCACGGTTTCATGCTCGATCTTCGAAGCCAGTTGCGAGCGTTTGACCGTGGCAAGCTGTGGATTGAGCGCGGCCACCAAGGCCTCCGCCATAACGCCGATGTAAGTGGGCGTGGGATTCATTAGTCCGAAATAGTTGCCGCTGGGAACATGAAAACCTTTATCAACCATCTCGCGAAAGATTTCGTCGAGTACCTTGTCAGCATCTTCGCCATGCTCGGGTAGGACATTGTTCAGCGCAGCGAACGTCCTCTGCTCGGCCGGAAGTTGCACCGGGCGGTCGGGCAGGGAAGCGAGGAAACTGTCGATTTGATCAATGAGGTGGTAGCCAAGCCGGCGGCGAGTGGCGGAGTCCAGGTCGAAGCGCATGACAGTTTGATTCTAGCTATTGGAATAAAGAAGCAGTCTATCCGAACCTTGCGGTCAAAGCGCGCTGGCGCACAAAACACAGTGGCTCTGCCATTCTGAGCGAAGCGACGAATCCATGTAATTTGCTCGTGCGACCAGGTATCCTGCCAGCGCGACAAGCTCTATTCCTTTGCGTCCTCGGCGTTGGATGCTTTCTCTGGTCTCAGCAGCGGGAACAGAATCACATCGCGAATGGTGTGGGAATCAGTCAAGAGCATGGCCAGCCGGTCCACACCTACACCCACGCCTCCGGCCGGCGGCATGCCGTAGGAGAGCGCACGGATGTAGTCTTCGTCCATCTGGTGAGCCTCCTCGTCACCGCGCTCGCGTTCCTTGAGTTGCTGTTCGAAACGGCGGCGCTGATCTTCGGGGTCGTTCAGTTCGCTGAAGCCATTGGCAATTTCCATTTGCCCTGCAAAGATCTCCCAGCGCTCCGTCCAGTCAGGCTCGTCGGCTTTTTGCTTGGAAAGCGGAGAGACTGCAGTCGGGAACTCATAGATGATCGTGGGCTGAGTCAGATGCTCTTCCGCCACCGCATCAAACAGAGTGGCGATGGTCTTTCCGATTGGCTCACTGGGGTCGTACGCTATATGGGCGTGACCTGTATTGAATCCGCCCACCAACGCTTGCACTGAGTCGTGAGAGCCGAAGTCTGCCATCGTCGGCTTCCCCCGTGCGGCCTCTGGCCAATAATGAATGATCGCCTCGCGCATGGTCATGCGCCGCCAGTTCGATCCCGCCCAGTCGATCTCGTGCTCGCCCCACTTCGATTTCGTGGTGCCGTTAACATCGATGGCTGCCTGCTCGATCAACTGCTGCGTCAGATCCATGACCCCACGGTAATCGGTATACGCCTGGTAGAACTCGAGCATGGTGAATTCGGGATTCCATCGCCAGCCTAGACCTTCGTTGCGGAAGTTGCGATTGATTTCGTAAACCCGGTCGAATCCACCGACCGTCAGCCGCTTAAGATAAAGCTCGGGAGCGATGCGCAGATACAAATCCATGTCGAGCGTGTTGTGATGGGTGACAAACGGTTTGGCGACTGCGCCGCCAGCGATTTGTTGCATCATCGGCGTCTCGACCTCGATGAAGCCTTGCGCGTCAAGGAACCGCCTCATGGATTGCACCAGTTTGCTGCGCTTGAGAAATACTTCGCGCACCTCCGGATTCATGACGAGGTCAACGTAACGTTGGCGGTATCGTAACTCGACGTCGGTCAGGCCATGCCACTTTTCCGGTAGTGGCAGCAGGTCCTTGGATAGGAACGTAATCTCCTCGACGTGAACGCTGAGTTCGCCGGTGCGGGTGCGGAACAGATATCCGCTGACTCCGACGTGGTCTCCGAGGTCAAGCAATTTGTAAAGTTCGAAGCCTTTTTCGCCGACTGCATCTTTCTTCACGTAGATCTGCAACTTCTGTCCGCCCTGCTGCAGATGCGCGAACCCGGCTTTGCCCATCAAGCGAATTGCCATGATGCGGCCGGCAACCCTTACATTGACTCGCGATGCCTCGAGTTCCTCCGTCGACTTTCCCGAGGAGTCCGACAGAATTGCGGGAATCGTGTGCGTAAATTCGTACCTGGTCGGGTAGCATCGCTGCCCAAGCGCTTCAATCTGCTTCAGCTTCTCACGCCGCAGTTCGTAAATTTTCTGGTCGAGTGCCAATGGGTTCCTTTGATTCGCAAAGATGGAGAATCGATTATAAACAAGCGCCTGATGGGTGGCTTCCCGGATCGCTCTCGGGCGGGTTTCTCCGCGGACTCTGTGGCGATTCTCCGCGACCTCCGCGATTTAAGACTTTGCGTTTGCCGGCCCATACAACCTTAGAACGCAGAGAGTGCGAGACGAGCCGCAGAGTGCGCGCAGAGCAAATTGCTCGTTGCATCTTCGAGGTTACTGCAATGGGGAGACTGTTTCGTGACGAGAGTCCTTGAAGCCAGCGGCGGTCGGCGGTAATATGAAGTGCTCCCGCGTTTTGTCAATCGAGCCGGAAGTCGAGACCTATGCCGCAAAACTATGTTCCACTATTCATTTTTATAGCGGTGGTGGGAGTGTTGATCCCTATCACACTGCTGGCAGCTAAACTGGTTCGTCCCGAGAATCCGAATCGCGAGAAATTGATGCCATACGAATGCGGCATCGATCCCATCGACAGTGCCCGAGGACGTTACACCGTTCGTTACTACATTATCGCCATCCTGTTCGTGGTCTTCGACGTGGAGACCATCTTTCTGTTTCCGTGGGCGGTGAAGTTCAAGGCGCTGGGAACATTCGGGCTGGTTGAGATGCTCATCTTCCTTGGCATCCTGATCGTCGGTTACATCTGGATCTGGGGTAAAGGAGCGTTGGAGTGGGTGTAGAGGAGCATTCTGCACTCAGCACTTCGCACTCAGCCAGGAAGGATTGATGCGAGGACCGCGCTCTGCCAATCATCTATGACTAACGCAACTCTCGACGGTGAAACTTTCGTTGCCAGCCGCTGGACGAAAGGGAACTTGCTTTTCCCGATTCGCATTGTGGTGAATTCGCTTCATGTGAGCAAGGTGAAGCCGCGGTTTTTCGGCACGAGCGAGGAAAGCATCGCCATCACGCAGGTCGCATCGGTGCAAATTTCAACTGGAATCGTGTGGTCGAACATCCGGATCGACTCGTCAGGCGGGACGAACCCGATCACCAGCCACGGGCATCGCAAGGCAGATGCGCAGCGTATTCGTGACCTGATCGAGACCTATCAGGCCGCAGCTCGTCGGACGTGAAGCGGCGCTTCAAGACGAATTGCACACTCGTCGTTGACACAGTATCCGCAAGCTGTTAGAAGTTAACGTTCTCCAAACCTGTTGCAGCGCCGGAGGTCTGTGCCTTCGTAGCTATGCCCGAGGAAGCCAAACCGTCCACGCCGCCACTGGGCGGTGAGTCGAAACCGGTCGCCGGTCAAGCGCCCGCTGCGCCGGCTAAACCTGCCGGTCCCACCCCCATTCCGTGGGAGTCTTCCATGGTTTCTAAACTCAATGGCCAATACGGTTCTGGCATCCGCGAAGCCAGTACCTACCTGGGACAAAACTACATGGTGGTCGAACCTTCTGTCGTTTCCGAGTTGCTGCAGATTCTGCGCGACCGCGAGCAATTTGACTATTGCGTGGACATCACCGCGGTTCACTATCCTGAACGCGAGAAGCAGTTCGATCTCCTCTGGATCCTCTATTCCTTCCCCAGGAACGAACGGATTCGCGTCAAAATCATGATCGCGGATGGCGAAAGCGTCCCCAGCGCTGTCTCGATCTGGGCCACCGCAAACTGGCTGGAGCGTGAAGTTTACGACATGTTTGGTATCCGCTTCGACGGGCATCCCGACTTGAAGCGCATCCTGCTGCCCGATGGCTGGAAGGGCCATCCGCTCCGCAAAGACTACGGCATCATTCAACAGGATCAGGAATGGGTGCAGGCCAACCTGGGGATCGAGAGTGGCCCATAACCATGACCGATCGCACCATGATTGACTCGAAGGCGATTGATCCGAAAACGACGGCCTCGAAGGTCGCCGATCCTTACCTTTCGCACCTGGAACTCGATCAGCCCGACAAGACCTTTCTTGACAGTAACGAGCTGGTTATCAACATGGGGCCGCAGCATCCGGCGACTCACGGCGTGCTGCGCGTAATTCTCAAGCTGGATGGCGAGAAAGTTCTGGGCACAGAATGCGTGATCGGCTACCTCCACCGCGGAGTGGAGAAGATTGCCGAAAATCGCACTTACACGATGTTCAATCCGTATGTCGATCGCATGGACTATGTGGCCGCGGTCTCGAACGGGCTGGGCTACTGTGAAGCAGTTGAAAAACTCCTCAACATTGAAGCGCCGCCGCGGGCCAAGTACATCCGCGTCATTCTTACGGAACTGAACCGGATGGCCAGCCATCAGCTGTGGCTGGGCACCCACGCTCTCGACATCGGCGCCATGACGCCGCTCTTTTACACCTTCCGCGACCGGGAAGAGATTCTGAAGATTTTCGAAAAGTATTGCGGCGCCCGTTTGACCACGCATGCTTTCCGCATCGGCGGCTGCCAGTATGAGACTTACGAGGGCTTTGAGCGTGACGTGACCAAGTTTCTCGATTTCGTTCCTCCCAAAATCGACGAATACGAAGAACTCCTCACTAGCAATCGAATCTGGCTGGAGAGAACAAAGAATGTCGGCGTGATCTCCCGCGCAGATGCCATCGCGCTCGGTGTCACCGGCCCAGTGCTACGAGCCAGCGGGGTGAAATGGGATCTCCGCAAAGCCCAGCCCTACGCGGCGTACTCGGATTTTGACTTCGAAATCCCCATTGGCGCAAACGGCGACACCTACGACCGGTACACGGTGCGCATGGAGGAGATGCGGCAGTCGCTGCGCATCATCCGGCAAGCGGTCGAGCGGATTCCCGAAGGCCCGATCATGGCGAAGGTGCCTAAGGTGATGAAGCCGCCGGTCGGCGAAGTGTACCACTCGATCGAGGCGCCGAAGGGGGAGCTGGGATATTTCATAGTCAGCGACGGATCGACGCAGCCCTACCGCGTGCGCGTAAGGCCGCCGTCGTTTGTGAACCTGCAGGCGCTGGACGTGATGGTGCGCGGAGCCCTCGTTGCCGACGTCATCGCTGTGATCGGCACGCTGGACATCGTGCTGGGCGAGGTGGATCGCTGATGCTCAACTACATTACTTCCTACCTCCGCAGCAACACGACTCCTGGGCAGGCGGGCAATGTGTTTTGGGCCTTCGTCTATATCATGGTCGTTTTCGGCGGCGTATCGGTTGCCGTGATGGCGATGAACTGGCTGGAGCGCAAGGCTCTTGCTCATTTTCAGATTCGCCTTGGCCCCATGCGCGTGGGCCCGCACGGCTTGCTTCAACCTATTGCCGATGCGATCAAGCTGATGACCAAAGAAGACATCATTCCGGCCGAAGCTGACAAGTTTGTGTTTTGGATCGCGCCGCTGATCATTCTGTGCGCCTCGTTCGCGGTGTATATTGTTGTCCCCTTCGGTCCTACTCATGCAATCACGGACTTGAATATTGGGATCCTCTTCATGCTGGGGGTTTCCTCGCTTAGTGTGCTGGGCGTCGTAATGGCGGGCTGGGCGTCCAACTCGCATTACCCGCTGATCGGCGCACTGCGATCCAGCGCTCAGATGGTTTCCTACGAAGTCGCCATGGGAATGGCCGTGGTTTCCGCGGTGCTGATGACCAGCCTGCATGGGCTGGGGCCTTATGGAGTTGGAGCGGGCACGTCGGGAACGGGAACGCTGAGCATGATTGGTATCGTCCAGGCACAGCAAGAGCAGCATGTCTGGTTCCTGTTCAAATTTTTTCCGCTTGGCTTTATTGCATTCGGCATCTTTGCCATCGCCATGGTTGCCGAGACGAACCGTGCGCCATTTGATTTGCCGGAAGCAGAGTCGGAGTTGACCGCTGGCTTCCACACCGAATATAGCGGCTTGCGCTGGTCGCTTTTCATGCTTGGCGAGTACGCGGCGATGATCGCAGTCTCGTCGATCGCGGTGACGTTGTGGCTCGGCGGATGGTTCCGGCCTTTTCCCAATACCCTTACCGGCGAAACCTGGGATCTGGTCTTCTCCTTGTTTCCGGGATTGAGTTTTCTGGCACTGGCAGTCATCGCTTTCGTCGGCGTTCGCCGCATGCCTAAGCATCCTTACTTCCGGGTGCAGACCATTGGCCTAGCAGGATTCGGGGCCGTGCTGGCCTTGATTGGCCTGATATTGTTTGCGCCTCCGGTACGCGACCGCGTGCAGGACATCTTCTGGTTCGTCGCGAAGGTGGCTGGCTTCATGTATCTCTATATCTGGTATCGCGCCACGTTCCCGCGCTACCGCTTCGATCAACTCATGAAGGTAGGATGGAAGGTGCTGTTGCCAATCGGAATTGGTGTGCTCATCCTGACGGCTATTTTGGGAGTGGTGCTCTAGCATGCCGCAAGTTATTCAACCCGGCATGCAGCCCGTAGCCACGACGTTCTTCTTCTATTTTTTGGCCGGGCTTACCTTGCTGAGCGGGGTTTTCGTCATCACACGCAAGAACCCCGTGCATTCCGCGCTGGCACTCATTTTCGGTCTGCTCGCCCAAGCGGGCCTGTACCTGATGCTCTATGCCCCGTTCGTCGCCGGCGTCCAGATCATTCTGTATGCGGGCGGCATCATGGTCCTTTTCCTGTTTGTGATCATGCTGGTGAACATCGAGCGCTCACAGAGAGAAGAGCAGTTCAACAAGCAATGGCTGGTTGGGCTTCTGGCGGCCATCGCGTTGGGCGGACTGTTTGTGATGGTGTACGTGAAGGGCAAAGCCTTGTTTCCTTACCCCATCGCACAGCCACTGGAAAACAGCAACACACAGCAGATTGGTGTAATGCTTTACGGACAATACATGTTCGCGTTTGAAATCGCCTCGCTGCTCCTGCTGGTTGCGATTATCGGCGCGGTGGTGATGGCGAAGAAAAGAATTTAAGAAGGCAGAGGCTAGAAGCTAGAAGCTCTTTATGGCTCCAATCGGCACTCTTCATTATCTTGTGACGGCCGCGGCCCTTTTCATACTGGGCGTGATCGGCGTGCTGACCCGCCGCAATGTGGTCATCATTCTGATGTCGATCGAACTGATTCTGAACGCGGTGAACTTGAATCTGGTAGCGTTTTCTCGATTGTGGGGATTGCACGGACAGGTCTTTGCAATTTTTGTGATCACCGACGCGGCAGCCGAAGCGGCGGTAGGCTTAGGAATCCTGATCGCGTTTTTCCGCAATAAAGAAACGGTGAACGTGGACGAAGTGGATCTATTGAAGTGGTAGAAGCGCTACGGGCGAGGAGCAGTAAGCCAACGACCAGCGACGAACGACCAACGACATGTTTTTCCTAACCCACATCTGGCTGATTCCTCTCCTGCCGGCTTTCGGTGCGGCGACGATGTTTTTCTTTGGCCGCAAGCTGCAGAAAGCCACAGTCAACGCGATCTGTGTCGGCGTCGTGGTCCTTGCATTCCTGTTCGCTTGTAGCGCGGTCTGGCAATACACGGATTACGCCCACGATAAGCCCGGCAAGCCCTACCAAACCATTGTTTATACCTGGTTGGGAACCGACACCGGCCAAATGAACTATGTGATGCGCGACGGGAAGCCAGCGCCGTTTCAGGCCGATGTGGGCTTCCTGCTGGATCCGCTCTCCAGCATTTGGCTGCTCTTCGTAACCGGCGTCGGAGCTCTGATCCACATTTACTCGACCGGCTACATGGCGCATGAACACGGGTATTACCGTTTCTTCGGATACCTCAACCTGTTCATGTTCTCCATGCTCACACTCATTCTCGGGAACAATTACGCGCTGATGTTTGTGGGGTGGGAGGGAGTGGGCCTGTGCTCGTATCTGCTGATCGGGTTCTATTTCCATCGCCATTCCGCCAGCACCGCAGCCAACAAAGCATTCATCGTAAACCGCATTGGAGACGCAGGCTTCCTGCTGGGAATGTTCACCATCGCCTGGTATTTCGGATCGCTGCGATTCACTGAGGTCACGCATCTGGCGCGTAGCGGGCATTTCGCCATTGGCGATCCGATCATTACGGGCGCGACTCTGCTCTTGTTCGTCGGTGCCTGCGGAAAATCGGCGCAGATTCCGCTTTACGTTTGGCTGCCTGACGCCATGGAGGGTCCGACGCCAGTTTCCGCGCTGATCCATGCCGCGACCATGGTGACCGCGGGAGTCTACATGGTGGCGCGGTCGAACGCGTTGTTCGTGCTTGCGCCAACTTCGATGAAGACAGTAGCGATCGTCGGGACGCTGACTGCGATCTTCGCTGCATCAATTGGCCTGGTGCAGAACGACATCAAGCGCGTGCTGGCGTATTCCACGGTGTCCCAACTCGGATACATGTTTCTCGCTCTGGGCGTGGGAGCATTTTCTGCGGGCGTATTCCACGTATTTACACACGCTTTTTTCAAGGCGCTGCTATTCCTTGGATCGGGGTCGGTGATTCATGCCATGAGTGGTGAGCAGGACATGCGCAATATGGGAGATCTGCATAAGCGTATCCCCATCACCCATTGGACGATGTTCATTGCGACCTTCGCGATTGCCGGAATCCCGCCGTTTGCCGGGTTTTTCTCCAAAGACGAAATTCTCTGGCAGGCATGGTCTTCCGAAGGCGGAGCCTATCGTCTGCTCTGGTTCGTTGGGTTCATTACTGCATTGATGACCGCCTTCTACATGTTCCGGTTGATGTTTCTGACTTTCCACGGCCGGCCGCGGATGACTCACGAGGTCGAACACCACATCCATGAATCCCCGAAATCGATGACGGTACCGCTAGTAATTCTGGCCGTCTGTGCCGTCGGCGCTGGCTGGCTCGGGTGGCCACACAGTATCGGCGGATCCGATCATTTTGCGAAGTTCCTGGATCCCGTTTTTGCCCGCGAAGCGAAAGTCTTCCAGGAAGAAGGGAAGATCGCTCAGTTGGCTGCCGGCGAGAGGGAAGAAGAACATACGAGTCCAATTGAATACGGACTGATGTTCCTTTCGGTAGGAGCGGCGGTGACTGGTTGGGGTATGGCTTGGCGCGCATATCGTCACGCGGATAAGGGCTATGTCGAGCCCATTGCGGCCGGGGCACCGCCACTTTACGACGTGCTCTATCACAAATATTACGTCGACGAAGGCTACGACTACGCCTTCACCGGTCGCCGCAAATTAGGAGAGGTGCGCCTGGGCGTGATGGGCCTGGGAGAAGCGGCCTCATGGTTCGACTCGCACATCATCGATGGGATAGTCAATGGAACCGGCTGGGCCACCCGTGCGTTCGGGACGCTGTCGAGTTGGTGGGATAAATGGATTATCGATGGTGTATTGGTCAATGGTCCCGCGATACTTTCACGAATGTTGTCATACCCGGTGCGGTTGTTGGAATGGGGATTGGTTCAGTGGTATGCGCTGGTGATGGTGATGGGGTTGGTAGGGTTCGTCGCCTATTATGCGTGGCGATGACTGATGGTGTGGCGCGGGCGCCCTCGTCCGCATAATGGACAAAAATGCAAAGCCATATTCTCTCGATCATCTTATTCACGCCGCTCGCCGGCGCTCTCTTGCTCATGTTTGTTCCGAAGGAGCAAAAGGACGCTATTCGCTGGATCGCGAACATTTTTGCTTTGGCCGGCCTGTTAGTCTCGATCCCCTTGGTGCCGTGGTTCTGGGCACAGCGCTTCGAGCCTGGATTTAAGTTTATGGAGGGCACGCCCAACAACTGGATTCCCTCCATCGGCGCCGGATACGTGCTCGGAATCGACGGTATTTCTTTTCTGCTGATCATGCTCACCACGCTGCTGGGATGGATTTCCATCCTCTCGTCCTGGAGCGCGATCGAGAGCCGGGTAAAGGAATACTACATCTGGTTTCTGGTGTTGCAGACGGGAATGCTTGGCGTCTTCATGGCGCTCGATTTCTTCCTGTTCTTCGTTTTCTGGGAAGCCATGCTGGTTCCGATGTACCTGCTCATCGGCATCTGGGGAGGTCCGCGTAAGCTTTATGCCGCGATTAAATTCTTTCTGTATACCCTGCTTGGTTCAGTCTTGATGCTGCTGTCCGTCCTGTTTCTGTATTTCTACAACTTCCGCCAGACCGGCCAGTATACGTTCAGCATTCAGGCGCTTTATAAGACCGCCCCACATATTTTCCACGACCCCGCGTATGGTTCGTCGTTTGCTATTTTGTTGTTCCTGGCATTCTTCGTGGCCTTCGCCATCAAGGTGCCGATGTTCCCCTTCCACACCTGGCTACCGGATGCGCACGTGGAGGCGCCCACAGCGGGTTCAGTCATCCTGGCCGGCGTTCTGCTGAAAATGGGGACGTATGGTTTTATTCGATTTGCCTTGCCGTTCTTCCCCGACGTGGTGATGCATCCCAAGGTGCGCTTCTGGATGATTTTTCTCTCCATTATCGGAATCATCTATGGCGCGTTAGTTTCGCTGATGCAGAAGGACATGAAGAAACTCGTGGCCTACTCGTCCGTGAGTCATTTGGGTTTTTGCACTCTAGGCATTTTTGTCTTGAATCCAATGGGACTGGCCGGGTCGGTGTTGCAGCAAATCAACCACGGCATTTCGACGGGCGCGCTGTTCTTGATCGTCGGCATTCTGTATGAACGGCGGCACACCCGCGAGATTTCCGAGTACGGAGGCATCTCGAATGTGATGCCGCTGTATGCCACGATCACGATGATCATGTTTCTCTCCTCCATGGGTTTGCCATTGTTGAACGGCTTCGTGGGCGAGTTCACCATCCTGCAGGGCACGTTCATGGAGAACTGGAGGTGGGCGGCGTGGGCTGTGCCAGGGGTGATTCTGGCAGCGGCTTACCTGCTGTGGTTGTACCAGCGAGTCTTCTTCGGAACCGTAACCAATCCGAAGAACGAGAAATTGCATGACCTGACGCCGCGCGAGGTGCTGACCTTCGCGCCGCTGCTCATCGTGGCTTTCTGGATCGGGTTGTATCCCAAGCCGTTCTTCGAGATCCTGGAAAAACCGGTGAACCAGTTGGTGCTGACCGTCCGGCCCGATTATCCAGGGATCGGCGGGGCGGTGAATGCGTCCGCTCAGTCACGAGAAGCCCTCACGGCAAACACCCCTGCGGTATTGGCTTCCGGCATCTCGAAGGGGAACAAATAAGTGCCTGGTATGCCACAATACTTCACCGGTACGGACTACCTCCTCTCCCTTCCCATCGTCATGCTCACGGTGTTCGCGCTGGGCATCCTGCTGATCGACCTCATGATTCCGCGGGAATGGAAGTGGACGAATGCGGTAACCGCGTTAATGGGCATTCTTTTCTCCGCAGCCGGAGTGCTGAAGATCCAGTACGCGCAATTCGAAGCCGCAAAGCTTGGCCGTTCGCTCGAAGTCGCCTTCGTGCACTCGATGGTGCTCGATCACTTCTCGATTTATTTCTATTACCTTTTTCTCGGTGGAGCCGCCCTGTCGATCTTGATCTCGGTGCGCTACCTTGAGATCGAACATGAAAACCACGGCGAGTTTTACGCGCTGATCCTGTTTTCGGTGGTGGGCATGATGTGCATGGCCTCAGGATTCGACATCGTGCTCATCTTCATTGGCCTTGAGCTCATGGCGATCTCCACCTACGTGCTGGTTGGATTCCTGCGCAGCGATCGCCGATCTAATGAGGCGGCGCTGAAATATTTGCTGCTGGGAGCGTTTTCGTCGGGAATCTTTGCTTACGGCTTGTCTCTTCTGTATGGGCTCTCCGGCTCCACGGACCTGGGGAACATCAGGCAGGCCCTCACCATACAGATGGCACAGAACGCGAATCGTGTTAGTCCGGTGGCGGTCATTGCGCTGCTGACCACGGCGACCGGGCTGTTTTTTAAGATTGCTGCCATTCCGTTTCATCAGTGGCTGCCTGACGCTTACGAGGGTGCGCCGACCAGCGTTACGGGATTCATGTCGGTGGCGGTGAAGGCTGCGGCTTGGGCAATGCTGTTGCGTATCTTCCTGTGGGGCTTGTATCCCCTGCGGACGGTGTACGTGCCGTTGCTGATCTTAGTTTCGATCCTCACTATGACCGGGGCAAATTTGGCGGCGCTGACGCAGAACAATCTCAAGCGACTGCTGGCCTACTCCTCGATCGCTCACGTCGGTTACATGCTGTTGGGTTTGGTTGCCTTAGCTTCGGTGGATTATCCCGCGCCCGCTTTCTTCGACGGCTTCAAGGGAATTCTGCTGTATTTGCTGGTCTACACTTTCATGAACCTTGGCGCCTTCGCCGTGGTCACTTCGCTGCGGCAACGGAGTGTGATCGGCGACGAGATCGATGACATTGCCGGACTTTTCTCGCGGGCTCCAACCGAAGCCGTCCTGATGCTGGTTTTTCTTCTATCCCTCGCAGGGATTCCGCCTCTGGCGGGCTTCTACGGGAAGTATTTTATTTTCCTGAGCCTGGTGGAGAGCGGCCACTATATTCTCGCGTCCTTGGCCGTGCTCTACGCGGTTTTCGGGCTTTATTACTACATGCGTATCGCGAATGCCATGTTCATGAGCGAGGCTTTGGATAAAACCCGGCTGCCCATCAGCCTTGCGATGCGGGTGGCGCTTGCCGTAACCGCATTCGCTACTGTCATCATCGGCCTTTTCCCCGAGCGGTTCATCCGAGTCGTGACCTGGTCGATGGGCCTCGGTTGAGGTCTGTAGTCTATGTCTCCCCTTGACAGCGATCGGCGGGAAAAGAAGAGCATGTTGGCGCAACTGGCGACCTATAGCCAGCTGGCATTCACTCTTCCGGCGGCAACCGTCGCCGGATGGCTACTCGGTTTGGCTTTGGATCATTGGTTGCACACGACCTGGCTGTATTTGGTTGGGCTGATCTTCGGCATTATCGCCGGTTTCGTGGAACTGATCCGCACTGTCACCTCATCCGACTCAAAAAATTCATGATGAGCGAAGATGGTGAGAGCCGCGCCGAGTCGTTCTACTCGGGCGCGATGGCGCGTATTCCACGCTTCATGATCGCGCTGGCACTGCTTCTCAGCGGAGCGGGTTGGCTACGTTTTGGCTGGCGCGTCGCACTCGGGTTCGCCTGCGGATGCGCTATTGCCCACCTCAATTTTCATTGGCTTGAGCGGGTTGTGAGCGCCTTGGCGGACCGCGCCACCCAGACCCCTTACAAACAATCGAGCGGTGGAATTGTATTTAGATTTCTGGTGCGGTACTTTTTGATGGCAGCGGCCGCGTATGCTATATTCAGTATTTCTCCCGCGAGTCTTTACGGGCTCTTTGCGGGCCTGTTTCTGCCCGTAGGGGGCATCGCGTGCGAAGCGGCTTTTGAGCTGTACATGGCTTTGGCGCGCGGATTCTGACTATCCCAGCAGAGAGTTTGGCAGCAAAGCCAAGAGCTAGGAGCTGATCGCTAGAAGCTGGATCATGCACGAACAACTCTGGTTTACAGCGTTCCTGAATCACCTTTTCGCCGGCCCAGTTACCGGGCTGCTGCGGACACTGCACCTTGAACCGAAGTATCCAGATGCGCCCATCGCTAATTCGGTGGCGATGGAGCTTCTGGTATTCATCTTCCTGGTGATCGTATTTGCTCTTGTGCGCTCACGGCTTTCGGTCGACAAGCCGGGTGCGCTGCAGCACATTTTCGAAGGCGCTCACGGATTCGTTCAGGACCAGAGCCACGAAATCATCGGTCATCCCAGCGAGGATTTTACGCCATTTCTATTGGCGCTCGGTTTCTTTATCCTGATCTGTAACCTGATCGGCGTCATCCCCGGCTTTGAATCGCCTACCGCGGTCCCGGTGGTTCCATTAGGCTGCGCGCTTTGTGCCTTCGTGTACTACCAAGCTCAGGGATTCAAGCACGCGGGGATCTCCTACCTGAAGCACTTTGCCGGGCCTATGCCTGCGCTTGCGCCCCTGATGGTGCCGATTGAGCTTATAAGCCATCTTGCCCGCGTGTTGTCGCTGACCATACGTCTTTATGCCAACATGTTTGCCGGCGACATGGTGACTTTGGTCTTCTTTTCGCTGGTTCCGATCGGAGTGCCGATCGTGTTTCTTGGATTGCACATCGGCGTGTCGTTGCTGCAGACGTACATCTTTGTTCTGCTGACGACCGTATATCTGGCTGGAGCCGTGGCGGAAGAGCACTAGAGGAAGTTTGCGTAAGCCGCTTCACAGCTTGCGGACAAACGTCGAAATCGGCGGCTGGAGGGTTGAAGGGCGCGGCTTTGCGCCGCGCCGTAGATCGCTTTCAAAGATTTGCGGCACGGCTGGGAAGCCGTGCCCTTTCAAAGCTCCAGCGCCAGAGAGTTTTTTCGCAAGCTCATCCGTCGTGCCGATCAAACCATGAGTGGTAGGGGTGGCAAAAACAGCAGGTCTCTCCACTCTGCATTGCGATTGATAAAGCCAATCGCAATGCTCCGGTCGGGATGACGAGATGGAGCTTGATCAGTTTTCAAAGTTTTGCTGGTCCACCGTTCAGCGTGAGGGCGTCTGCAAGGTATGACGTCAACCACCCACTGGCGGTAATTCATAGTCCACGAGGAGAAACACGATGCGTAAATTGAGTAATCTGTTCATGGTGGTGTCGCTGCTATGCTTTGCCGTTCCTGTCTTCGCGCAGGGCGGGGAAGCAGCCGGTGGTGGGGTTAACTGGGTCGCGATCGCCGCTGGATTTTCCATGGCGTTTGCTTCCGGCATTTGCGCTCTGGCGCAGGGCAAAGCCACGGCCGCAGCGGCTGAAGGCTTAGCTCGCAATCCCGCAGCCCGGCCTGGCATTCAGCTGGCGCTGATTCTTGGTCTGGCCCTGATCGAGTCACTGGCGCTGTACACGCTGGTTATCATCTTCGCCAAAGTGAAGTAGAAACCTTTCCTGAAAATGCAAAAGCCCTAGCTCGACTTGAGCCGGGGCTTTTGGTTTGCCTGTGACTGCAAGAAGGCAGAACTTAGACCTTGCGCTCACCCTGCCACTCGCTGCCTCGTATCTCGGGAGCACGCTCCACTGCTTCCATCAAGATTGCGCGCAAGCGAAGACGACTTTCCAGGTCAGTATTCACAATTTCAAATCCGACTTCGTTCACCCGGGCGCGACGCAGCAAAACCTGCCCGCGAATGTGTCGGACGCCAACGGAAATGTCGATGTTTGCTTCCGAGCCAACGCGGAGATTGTCTTCCTTCGTGCCCATCCCGCCGCCTAAGCTCAGTTCGCGAAGGGAGACGCTGGACTTTCCCCAAGAGCTGCTGATAATCGCGGACAGAGATTTACGCAAAACAATTCGTTCATAACGCCGCTGCCGCACCCAAGGACATGCCGGAGCAGCGTCGAGCGGCGCAATCGCCAGTTCGCCCGGCGCCAAGCCGCTATCCGACATCACCTGGCCTGCGTACCGCGGATCGATCTTGGCCAAGGCTTGTGCGGCTGCGATTCGCAGTTCGCGATGATTGGCCCACTTCCACATCTTCTTGGTCTCGAGTAAATTGCGCAGCACAGGAATGGATTCGGGTTCGCGCAGTCTTCCCAGGGACTCCACTGCCTTGATCTGGATGATCGCGGACCGACCTTGGGATTCGCCAGCCTCCGCCATGACCATGAGTGGGGGCACCGTGGTACGGTCGCCGCTCATGCCGATCTCGTCGATGGCCTGGGGCAAGACCAGCGCATCCAGATGCTCCAAAATTTCCAGCAGAGTACGTCCACGATCCGGAGCAGCGCCATAGGCGATTTGGCGAACCACGATATCGTGATAGAACCGGTTCCATTCCGGCAGACGGATGGGCAGTAACTCCAGCAACGTCGGTACGTCCAGACGGCTCAACAGCCCGACTACTGCGGACGCTTGCCGCACCGCCCCCATCCGCAGCATCTCTCGCGCTTGTTGCAATGCGTTGGGGCCAAGATCCCTGACGATCTCTACCATCCGGTCGCACTCTTCGCGCCGCATGCAGCGGAAGAATCTGTCGGCCAGATGTTCCACGGCCGCTTGCGAAGTGCGACGCAGCACGAGGATGAGGTCGGGAGGAACTTGTGGCAGTCGCAACGCCTCTTCGATGAACTCCGGCAGGCGATTCTCCACTCCAATGCGTGGGCGGAGCTCGCTGGCCAGTGCCGGGCGCTGCTTGGCTACGCCCTCAATGGCTACGCAAACCTCACTCAAGGCGGCAAACTGCTTGCGATTTCCGGCCTCTGAACTCAGCCGTACAAAGGCCGCGCTAAGCAGACTTTGCACTTCGGGATCGGGATCCCGGACCAGAGCCTCCCCAATTTTGTGAACGATGGGGCCGATCAAATCAATACCGGGGCTGGCAAACAAATCGGCCAACTGGCTCAGTCCGATGGCTGCTTTGCGACGAGGTTCCGCATCTTTGGCAGTGAGGCAATTCGAGTAGTTCTGCAGGATGGAGGTGGCGCTTTCCAGGTCTCCGCGCTCCAGCAAAACCTCGATAAACTGGCGAATGTTGCGCGGTGGCACGCAGGGCGCCTCGCTCGACAGTAGTACGCTTTTCTTCCCCGCCTCCGGCACTTCCGCCCAGAACATTCGATCCAGAATGTCGGCGTGGGACTCGACCAGAATGCCCGCCTTGCTCATCTTGTCTTCGTGCACCCGCAAAATCTGCCGCAAGGTATCCATCTGCCGGCTCATATGTTCCAGCATCTGGTGCACGGCGTTGACCTTGATGTCGCCCTTTTGGAAGCGTTCCATGGCGAAACGGATCGCCATGTGCTCGGCCGCCTTCATCAAAAGAGGCGTATCGTTCTTTTCCGTGGGATTCTTTGCCGCCAGACTTTCCAGCAGTTGTTGGAGGTTGAGCTTGGTGTTGGGATCTGCCTGGATCAGTTCGTTCTGCAGCGATTCTGTCTTAGCACGGGGATCGGCACCGACTTCCCCGAACTTAGTAAGCAGGCGGATCGCCTGCATCACTTCTTCTTCCTGAAGCGGCACAACTCCGCCCGCCCAGGTCCCGCCGCCCGAGCTTCTGCCATCGCCGGTGCCTGCATCAGCGTTGCCCGGGTTAGTGCTGGGGATATTTGGGACACTGCCAATTGGGACGGTGCCGCCTGCACCGCCGGAGCGGGAGCCTTCGGCTGCGGCAATGAGTTGCAGCAACTTCTGTGGATCATTCAGCCATTCTTTGAATTCGGGGCCGAGACTCTGGGCTGCAATTTGCGCCGCAATGGTCACATCGGCCGAGCCTGGATCAGCCGCTACAAATTTCACTTCGTTGATCCGAATCGTGGAGCTCTTATTGTCTCCGAAGATGTCTTTGATCTGCTGGACTACATCCTGAGCTTTGGAACCGCCCACGGCAAAGGCTTTGATCAGGCGGGCAAAATCGTCGACCGTGACTCCCTTTGAAAAGTGAATGCTGGCAAGCCCTGCCGCGGTCAGAAGTTGGGCGAAGCTGCGTTCGGCTTGTCCGGTTTCAAGGGCTACGCCATCCAGCAGGAGGCGGTTATCGGAAACTCCTAGGAGGAAACCACTGTCAGGCAAGCCGTGCTGCAGTTCGTTCCAGGTGACTTCAAATTGGCCTTCTGTGCGCTTGTGTTGAAAACCATAAAGCCGCACATATTTCACCAGGATGTTCAGGCTGTGAATAAAAGCCCGAGCGGACGCATTCCGATCTTCCCTCTTGGTTGTGGCGGCGGTGGAAATACGTGGCTCCTGAAACTCCGATCTAAGGTTAATGCACAAGGTTCGGGGATGCATGTTACGGAGGTAATTGGCCTCAAGCGGGCTTCAGAAGCGCCTCTGCCGCAGACCAAACCTGAATTCCGAGCGGTTCGGATCTTTTCCCCCTGCCCAAGGGTTCGCGAAATAGCAGCCGTTCAGCACTGGAATTAATTCTCTCTAGCGGCGAGAATGATTGCTGATGCTGCAACCTCAGAAACCACGATGCCTCTGCCCGTAGCCGTCGCCCCAGCAATCAACGCGCAGAAACAAGCAGGCCTCACCCTGTGGATGCAACGGGTGCTTGAGGAATGCGACCGCGCCAGCGTGGAGTTTGGAGCCGATCCGGTCCACGATCTGCGTGTGGCGCTGCGCCGCTGCCGTTCCATGGCTGACGGGCTTCGCGTCATGGATCCCAATCCCGCCTGGAAAGAGATGAAGAAAGCAGGTAGGCAACTCTTCCGCGAGTTGGGGGAACTGCGAGATGCGCAGGTGATGGAAGAGTGGGTACGACGTCTGGGCAGTCCCGATGACCCGGTGGCCATCGCCCTACTGCAGTTTCTCGCCGGCCGTGAAGCGCATCTCAAGCAGCAAGCTGCCCAGGCATTGCAGGACTTCGATCGCAAGCAGTGGAAGCGATGGATCGTCTCCTTGCCTCGCCGAGCGGCCAGAGTGCGAACGGGAAGCGCCCTGTTCAAACACCTCGCCCTCGAGCGTTGGACCGAAGCATACCGATTACATCACTTCGCCCTCCGGAGTCGCTCCCATATCGCATTCCACCGCCTGCGTATCGGATTGAAGCGCTTCCGCTACATCGTGGAGAACTTCCTGCCGGAGCAACATGCCGCATGGAGCGATGATCTCAAGGAATTACAAGACGTGTTGGGCGAGCTCCACGACCTCGATGTGCTTTGGACGACGGCACTCCAAGTCAGCGCTTTTCCGGACGCGGACGCAAGGTCCAAGTGGCATTCCCGGATCCTCGAAGAGCGCACACGGAGGGTCGAGAAATACCGTCGCAAGATGCTGGGCAAATCCTCGCTATGGCAAGTCTGGCGGGCCGAATTACCGGCCGGTAAGCAGATCGAATCTGCCGCGCTGAGCCGCCTCAAGCTGTGGGCTTCGCTTCTCGATCCTGACTTCAAGCATTCGATTCGTGTTGCTCGATTGGCGCTTCAGCTTTATGACGGATTGCCAGTTAAGAGGGCGCCGGCGGACTCCGGGCCGGGAGCTGAACGCACCATCCTGCAGGTGGCCGCTTTGCTGCACGATGTTGGCCTCGCCAAGGATGAAAAAGGGCATCACAAAGCTACTTACAATCTGATCCGAGGTTTGACGCCTCCCTTGGGCTGGAGTGCAGAGAAGATGCGCTGGGTTGGCATCGTCGCCCGTTATCATCGGGGGGCTCTGCCTAGAGCCGGGCAGAAAACAATCCTGGGGCTAAGCCAAGCCCAACGCCAGGTTGTCCTGAAGTTAGCGGGGATTCTACGCTTGGCCAACGCATTCGACAGCGAGCGAAACGGACGTATCGAGCGTCTCCAAGTCCACGAGCACAACGGCTTCTTTGAGATCGCCGCGCAAGGTTACTCTTCGCGCGATCGTGTGGCAGAGAGCGTCGCGGCCGGGCGCCACCTCCTCGAAACCGTCTATCGCCGCCCGGTGCTGGTGAAGCCACTGAGAGCTCCGAGGCCTAAGCCAGCAGCTAGAAGCTAGAAGCTTTCGAGTCACTTCCATCCTCGCTTGCCAGCGAGTACAACCTAACCATCTCTATGACTCACGCCCAACTGGTTCAGAAAGCCGTCGCATGGCTGCGCTCCTATCGTTGCGGTGTTGTTCTGTCCGAGCAAGCTTGCCTCAGTGGCGAAATGCCTGACGCGATCGGATGGAAGCGAGCCTGCCACTCCGTGCTCGTCGAATGCAAGATCTCGCGTGCTGACTTTCTCGCCGACCGCGATAAGCCCTTCCGCCGGAAACAGAAACTCGGCTTGGGCTGTGAGCGCTTCTACCTTACGCCCTCAGCCATGCTTCGTCCTGAGGAACTGCCTGCCGGCTGGGGTCTGCTGGAATGCCACAATCGGAAAATCAAACTGCTGCAGACCGCGGCAAAAAACTTGCGCACTGCAACCGGCTTTCGTTATGAAATGAATCTGCTGCTCGCCAGTCTCCGACGCGTGGAAATCCGCATCGAACCCCAGAACCTTACCGAGTTCCTGAAGTGGAAGAATCGCCTGGCCGAGTATAACCGCGGCCAATTGCCAGAAGGCGTCGTGCCCG
>Ga0210389_10000607_pt1 | contig 31444 bp, 29 predicted proteins | sample IncBWH28OmetaG_FD_160127 | JGI IMG/M metagenome (GOLD analysis project Ga0210389, IMG submission 160127) | Forest soil microbial communities from Barre Woods Harvard Forest LTER site, Petersham, Massachusetts, United States - Inc-BW-H-28-O ... | reverse complement strand
CTGGTCCAGCATCGAGAACGTCCGTGCTCCCTCGATCACCTCGAGGCGGGCGTTCGGGATGGTCGCGGCCAGTCGTTCGCCGTCTGCGGCCTCAAAGAACACGTCGTCCGCCGACCATGCGATGAGCGCCGGCTTGTCGAACTCGGGCAGCCGCGCGGCGACGCCCGTGGTGACCTCGGTGCGCATCGAGAGGGTGAACTGGCGCAGGTCCTCGGCGACCGCCGGATCGGACAGCACCGGACGCACCCAGACCTCCGTGAGGTCATCGATGTTGCGGTGCGCCAGCCCGTCGAACGCGCGCTTGCGCGCGACCGGCGCGCGCATCGCCTGTATCGCGGTACGGAACAGCGCCTTCGACTTGGCCGCCACGATCACCGGCTTGAGAATCGGTGGCGGAAAGTGTTCGAACGCATCGCAACTCGTGAGCACAAGGGCACCCAGCCGGTCGGGATGGTGCACCGCGACCAGTTGCGTGACGACCCCGCCGGTGTCGTTGCCGACCAGCACGACGTCCTCGAGGTCGAGGGCGTCGAGCACCTCCGCGACGATGCGCGCGACGCCCGTGATGCTTCGGTCGGCGCCGTGCCGCAACGGCTCGGGGTGCGCGCCCAGCGGCCAGGTGGGGGCGATGCACCGCAGGCCCTGGTCGCCGAGTCGTTCGCTCACCCGGCGCCACAGTTGGCCGCCCATCATGTACCCATGCACGAACACGACGGGCCTGCCGTTCTCGGGTCCGGTTGCTTCGTAATGGATGGTTCCGGCATTAATGTCGATCGTCGGCATAGATAGCTCCTGCTCTAGAATATTTACAAACAGACTGTCTGTTCGTAAGTTACCAACAGGTTGTATGGAAATCAAGAGACGGACTCAAGAGGAGCGCTCCGCGGCGACCCGCGACGCGCTGATTTCGGCCGCCCGCAAGTTGTGGGGGCTACGGGGGTACGCGGAGGTGGGGACGCCGGAGATCGCCACGGTCGCGGGGGTTACCCGCGGCGCGATGTACCACCAATTCGCCGACAAGGCAGCGCTATTCAGCGAGGTCGTCGAGGTCGTGGAGCAGGATGTGATGGCCCGGATGGCCACGCTGGTGGCCAAGTCCGGCGCGACGAGCCCCGCCGACGCGATCCGGGCGGCGGTTGATGCCTGGCTGGACGTTTCCGGCGACCCGGAGGTGCGCCAGCTGATCCTGCTGGATGCGCCCAGCGTGCTCGGCTGGTCCGCATTCCGTGATGTGGCCCAGCGGTACAGCCTGGGCATGACCGAGCAGTTACTCACCCAGGCCATGGCGGCCGGCCAGCTGGCCCATCAACCGGTGCGACCGTTGGCGCATGTGCTGATCGGCGCGCTCGACGAGGCGGCTATGGCGATCGCCACCGCCGACGATCCCAAGCGTGCCCATCGGGAGACCGGGGAGGTGCTGCACCGGCTCATCGATGCGATGCTGAGCGAACGTTGAGGCTCACGAACCCCCGCAGGTGAGTGAAGCGCGGAGGATCACGCCGTCGGAGTTCACCAGGTTGGTCTCCACGTCGCCGTAAAAGTAGCGATGGTCGGGGCTCCAGCTGTCGGTCTGCACGGTGGTGGCCCAGACCCGCCCGCTTCCGAAGCCTCTGGCGTCGCCGTCGCTGTTGAAGTCGCTGAGGCGCTGTTGATGTGAACCGTCGGCATCCATGGTCCACCAGTCGGTGCCGTGCGACGGGTTGTCGGCGTTGGTCATCCAGAGAACCTGGCCGTCGGGGGTGTAGCGGGGGTGTTCGTTGTAGCTGTCGCCGAGGGTAAGTCGAGCGATTGCGCCGGAGTTCAGGTCGAGGCGATAGATCTGGCTTTTCCAGAAGTTGTGGGTTTCGAAGTTGCTCGTAAACACCAGCGACGTGGAATCCGCAGAGAACCCCCCGGTCTCGTTGAACGCGTCGCCTGCGGGTGAAATCGTGCGGACACCGGACAGCGACGGCGTCCCGTCCTGGGCCAGAACGAAATCGGCGACCTTGACCACCCAGAAGCCGGCGAAGCGATTTGGATCGAGGGCCTTGGCCGCGGCGGTGCGTTCGGTCCACTCCAGCAGGCGGCCGTCGGGCGAAAACTCGGGGATGATCGTGCCGTGATCTTTGTCGGTCGGCACGTCGGTGAGTTGCCACGCGTGAGAACCGTCGGCGGTAGCCACCCACAGGTCCGAGTAGCTTCCCCATCCGGGGGTGGCACCCACCGAATTGCCTGGGTGATTGGACTTTTCGGCGACAAACGCGACGAATCGCCCGGACGGGCTCCACGCGGGCGTGCCGGTGGTGCGTTGCGGGAAGGTCGCGCTGCCGACTCCAAGCTGCTGCCGGTTCGTGCCATCCGGCTTGACGGTATAGATGTGGAATCGGCCATCGCTTGCCTTGCTGTTGAATGCGATGCGGTCGTTGGCCTTCGACCAATTGCTTCCGGAAGCGCCTTGCTGGAACACTTGATACGTGATCGGCGGACCACATCCGCTGTGCCCGAGCGGTTTCCCGGGTGTCTGGTGGGAACTTGTACCCCCGTGTGGCGGACCGGCGCACGAACCGCACAGCATGACGGTGAACGCCGCGCATGCCCACAGTGCGCATCCCGAAAATCGCACCAACTCGAACCCCGCCATCATCCCGACATCGGCCAGCACAAACCAGCCTACGGATCACCACCCGGTCGCGACGGGGGCGAGCGCCGTCTCAGCGATGGCTTTGAGCAAAGAATTGCCAGATCGTATCGGTGGCGTCCAGCGCCGTCGACGGAGCGGGAATTCCGGCGAGTTCCGCCAGCGGGCTCGGCTCGCCACCGGGCCACTGATGACCCGCACCGGCCACCGAGATCAACTCCACGGTCCGTCCATCCGGGCATCCGGCCGTTTCGGTCGTCACTTCTCCCGCGGTGCTTGAGGTCGGCGGCCCGCACGCATCGATCGCACGCCAAGTGGCATTGACCGACTCCACCGGGGGACCGTCGACGCGAGGATTCCCGTTGCTAGCGAAGGCTTTTCCGGGACCACCGTTGTAGGGGACTCTATCGTCGGCCGTTCCGTGGATCTGTAGCACCGATGCCGGCCGTGCCTGTGAACAGTCGGTCAGCAGCGTGCCCGCCACGGGGGCGACCGCGGCGAATGTATCGGTTTGGCAGCCCAGTCGCAGCGCCATCATCGCCCCGTTGGACATGCCGGTGGCATAGACGCGGGCGCGATCGATGGGCATCTCCTGCTCGATGGCGCCCACCATGGCGGTGATGAAGCCGACGTCATCGGCGTTGACGCGTTGCGGCTCGCCGCAGCACGTCCCGGCATTCCAGGCGCGGTTGAGACCGTCGGGGTAGGCGACCAGGAAATGTCCGCCGTCGGCCTCGTTGTCCCAATGGTAGGAACGCTCAGCTTGTTCGCCGTTGCCGAAGCCGCCGTGCAGCATCACTACCAGTGGCACGGCATCGGTCAATCCCTGCGGTCGGTACAGGTGAAATGTCCGGTCGACACCGCCCGACTCGACGGTCTGGGTGGACTGTCCGACCGGGATCGATTGCGCGCCTGGCATTCCCAATGCGTGGCCGCCGCCCAGGCACCCCCCGAGAACGACCACCAGAACCGGAAGGAGACAGACGCCGAGCAACCGTGCGCATCGCATGAACTCCATCCTGGCAGGATTGAAGACATTTGACAAGTAACTTGTCAATCATGCGATGGATGGCAAACTCATGGCCATGCGACGTGTTCTGAATGGCGAGTGGGAACCCACCGTGCCGGCGCTGGTCAACTTGGTGGCCGCCGCGGCGGCGCCCCACCTGCGGGCGGCCTTCGCCGCGGCCGGGCTCGACGGAATCCGTCCGGCTCAAGCGGTTGCGCTGGTACCGCTGGCGGCCGGCGGGCTGCACGCATCGGATCTGGCCGACCAACTCGGGGTCAGTCGGCAGGCGGTGGCCCAGGGGATAGCGGCCTTGGAGCGACACGGCTATGTGACTCGGGTGCCCGACCCCGTCGACGCCCGCGCGCAAATCATCGAGCTGACGCCGCGCGGTCGGCAGGCGCTGCGCGTAATGCGTTCCAATGCACTTGATTTGGAGAAGCGATGGGAAGAGGTCCTCGGGGCAGGACGATTGGACGAATTGCGCGAGATCTTACAGATGTTGCTTGCCAGTGAGACCGGGGCGGCGGGCGAGTGACGTTTGCTGGTTGGCGGCGTAGGTTCGTCGCCAAGACAATGAACAGGAGTCCGCCGTGCCCATATTCATGGTCGAGCGCACCTTTGCCGAGGAATTGGAGCCCACCCTCGAGATCGCGGACGGCATCAACCGGATCAACGACCAGGAGGGCGTCCGCTGGTTGTACTCGTTCCTGTCCGCGGACAAGCGAAAGACGTACTGCCTGTACGAGGCTCCCTCGCCGGAGGCCATCAGAACCGCGGCCGCGCGAGCGGGCCTGCCTGCCGATGTCGTTGTCGAAGTGCGTGATCGCATCATGCCCGACGGTGCGCTGTCCGACATCTGACGGTTTACCCGAGCAACTCGTGATCGGCGGCGTACATCGCCGCCTGCGTGCGGTTCGCGGCGCCCGTTTTGATCAGGATGTTGCGCACGTGGTTGGCCGCCGTGTTGGTGCTGATGAAGAGGCGTTCACCGATCGCCCGATTGCTCAGGCCCTCGGCGAGCAGCCGCAGCACTTCGATCTCCCGGTCCGTCAGACCGTCCGGACCCTCGAGACTCATAGTCAGCAACGCATCGACCAGGTCGACGACCCGGTTCTGGCCGATCTGCATGGCGATCGCGCGCGCCTCGTCGGCCAAGCGCTTGGCCTCCTCGGTACGCCCGCGCGACGCCGCAAACAACGCGTGCCGGGCCAGCGTCTCGCTGACATGAACCACCGAACCCATGCGGCGGTCCATCTCGAGCGCCGCGCCGAAATGACGCTCAGCCGCGGCGGCATCCCCGCTGAGTGCCGCCATCCGGGCGAGATATCGGTCGGCGCTGCCGAACAGGGCGACGAACTGGCCGGCGACCAGGTTTTTGCCGGCGTAGCGCAAGACGTACGGTCGCAGCCCGTGCAGCGCTTCGCGGTTGCCCAGCTCTAACGCCGCTTCGACCATGAATGCCAGCTCCATCGGCCACTGCGCCTCATTGGTGCGATCACCGAGTTTGCGGTTGAGCAGATGGTTGAGCGCGCGGGTCATGCCGGCCTCGCAGTTGAGCTCGGTGTACAACGCGAGCAGGCCGGGCACCCAGCGTCCGGCGAATGTCTCGGTGCCGTCGACGAACCCGGCGAATTTCTTCAGGTCTGAAGTTTCCCGCCGGATCATGAACATCTGCACCCCGTTCGAGCCCTCGGTGTCCTCCGCGTCGAACAGGTCGCCGGTGCGCAAGGCGATGTCGGCCCACCGTTCGGCTCCCGCGAAGTCGCCGCGCAGATAGGCCAGCGCTTGCTCCACGCACGCGCCGACGAAGCCGAAGACGGGTTGTCCGATGGCTTGGCCCGCTCGCCGCATGTCCGCGGTCGACGCGGCCAAGTCGTCGGGCCGGCCGGCCAGATAGCTGACCATGGCGCGAAAGTGCGAGGACGCCCCCAGCACCTCGTAGTCACGGCGCGCCAGCGCCATGCGTGAGACCTCGGCTGAACGCTCCGCCTGGATTTCGCACAGCTCCGGGGTGAGCCCGTGCCACAGGCTCGTCTTGAGTGTGTGCATCAGCACCGCCGGATCGTCGGCGGCCCGCGCGCAGTCGATGGCGTTGTTGCCGACTTCGCGCGCACGGGCCGCCTCGCCGGCGAAGGCCAGCGCTCGCCCGAAACTGCCGAGAGCCTGCACGTAGCGCGGGTCGTCGGTATTCAGTCCGCAGGATTCCAGCGCCGACGCCAGCAGGTCGGCCGCCGTCGAGTCGGATTGCCCGCGACGCCAATTCGCTTCCTCGTAGCCGACGGCCGCGGCCAGACCGATCAGTGGGTCGTCCATCGCGCTGAGGCGTTCGTAGATCGCCCGCGACCGGGTGAAATCACCGGCGCGCACGTGATTTGCGGCCGCATCGAGGTCCAGCCGTGCCCGGTCGGCGCGGCTCAGCTCGGGCAGCGAGGCCGCCCGCTCGAACCATCTCGCCGCGTCCTCATAGGCCAGGCTCTGTTCGGCCATCCGGGCCGCCTGGTGCGCGTACCGCAGCGCCTGCTCGTGGTAGCCCAGCACGTGCGCCCGCAGGAAGTGGTTCGCCAGGCGGGGAACAACCGATGGGTCCGCCCGGCTCTGGAGTGCTTCGGCGGCCCGCGCGTGCATGATCCGCAGCCGCGACGCCGCCATCCCGCCCACCACGGCCTCACGAGTGAGCGCGTGAACGAACGAGAACTCGCCGTCGGAGTCGCGCACCGGCCGGACCAGCCCGACGGCTTCCGCCGAATCGACCGCCGCCAGCGTCGCCGGGAGATCGGTCTCGCTGGCGGCGATGAGTGCGGGCAGGTCAAACGTCTCGCCCAGCACCGCCGCCTGCTCGATGACGCCCCGGACGGCGGCCCCCAGTCCGCTAAGGCGGCGGGCAATGGCATCCCCGATCGATGCCGGGACGGTCTGCTGCACGCTCAACGTGGCGAGACCGCCCCGGATTTCCAGCTCGTTGACCAGTTCGGTCAGGAAGAACGGGTTGCCGCCGGTCTTGTCCCGCAGCAAGGCCGCGGCGGTGCGCGCCGATGCGGGCGCCAACTGCTGGGTTCGGCGGACGTATTCCGCGATCGCCTCGGTGTCCAAACCCGCGAGATCAAGCCGTCGGACGCCCTCGAACCGGTGCAGTTCGGCCAGTCGGGTGGTGAGCTCGTCGGAGCGGTCGGGTTCGGTGGTGCGGAATGTGGACACCACCAGCATGCGGACATCGGCGCACGCGATGAGCACGTGTTCGAGCATCGCGAGGGTGGGCAGCTGCGCCCAATGCAGGTCGTCGAGGATCAGCACGATCGGGCGGTCGACGGCCAGGCGGCGCAGGAATCCGGTCAAGGCGTCGAAGAGCGCCTGTCGAGGTGACCCGACGTCCATCGCCGGCTCGGTATCGGGCAAATGCCGATCCACCTGAGTGGACAGTCGTCGCAGCTGCGGCCCCGCCGCGCCCAGCAGGTCGGCCATGGAACCGGACGGGCCGGCGGTCAGCAGGCGGTCCAGCGCGACGGCGAACGGCGCGTATGGGATGTCCTCGTCGGCCGTTGAGCGCCCGACCAGCACAGCAACGTCGTGGGCGGCCAGCGTGCCGGCCACCTCGGCGGCCAGGCGCGTTTTACCGGCGCCGGGTTCACCGCCGATGAACACCGCCTGGCGGCTGCCGCCCACGACCCGCTCCCAGGCCAGCTCGAACGCCGCGAGTTCCGCGTCACGACCCACGAGCGGACCACGGCGGCGTGCCATCAGCTCTGCCGGAAGCGGTGGCGGCACCCAGTGCGCCATGGAATCAACGTAACCGCGCCGGTCTGGCCGGTCGATAGTCAGTTCTGACTATCGTTGAATGCCTCGGAGATGCTTCGTTGTGGTCATGACCAGCGACCTCGCCGCCCCGTAGCGTCGTGGCATCAAGACCGGCGAAGCATCTACAGGAGGTGTGCGGCCATGAGCCTGACAACCGCAACCGACGAATTGCGCGGCCGATTCGGAGCAGAGATATTCCTGCCCGACGACCCTGGATACGACGAGGCCCGGGCGCTCCACAACGCCATGATCGACAAGCGGCCGGCGGTGATCGTGCGCTGCGCATCGACCACCGACGTCGCCGGCGCTCTGGAATTCGCGCGGACGTCGAACCTGGCGGTCGCCGTTCGCGGCGGCGGTCATAACGGCCCCGGATTCGGTTCCGTTGAAGGCGGTCTCGTCCTCGACCTGTCGCCGATGAACCGCGTCGACGTGGACGCCGACCGGCGCATCGCCCGGGTTCAAGGCGGCGCGACCTGGGCACAAGTGGACCGCGCCACCCACGCGTACGGTCTGGCGACACCGGCGGGCATCATCTCCACCACCGGAGTCGGCGGCCTCACCCTGGGCGGCGGCCACGGCTACCTATCCCGCAAGCACGGCCTGACCATCGACAACCTGTTGGAGTCCGAGGTCGTGCTGGCCGACGGCCGGGTGGTGACGACGTCCGAATCCGAGCATCCCGACCTGTTCTGGGCGCTGCGCGGCGGCGGCGGAAACTTCGGCGTGGTCACGTCTTTCACATTCCGCCTGCACCCGGTGCACACCGTGATCTGCGGTCCCACGGCGTGGCCCGCATCGGCGACCGCCGACATCCTGAGCTGGTACCGGGACTTCCTGCCCGCTCAAGACGAGGATCTCTACGGGTTCTTCGCAAGCATGACCGTTCCCCCAGTGGCGCCGTTCCCCGACGCGTTCCATCTGCAAAAGGCGTGTGCCGTGGTCTGGTGCTACACCGGTGATCCCGCTCGGGCCGACGAGGTGTTCGCGCCGGTCCGGCAGATGCAGCCGGCCTTCGAGGGGCTTGGTGCGGCCCCGTATCCCGCGCTGAATTCGACCTTCGATGCACTGTATCCGAAGGGGCTGCAATGGTATTGGCGTGGCGACTTCATCCGGACCGTGCCTGACGCCGCCGTTGCGGCCCACGCCCGCTTCACCGAGGAGCTGCCGACGATGCATTCCACCATGCACCTCTATCCCATCGACGGCGCGGTCCACGGTGTCGGGCAAACCGAAACCGCTTGGGCGTACCGGGACGTCAACTTCTCACAGGTCATCGCCGGGGTCGATCCCGACCCGGCGAACGCGGAAGTGTTGAAGCGCTGGACGAGGGAGTACTGGGAAGCTATTCACCCCTACTCGGCCGGCGGCGCTTACGTCAACTTCATGATGGACGAGGGCCAAGAGCGAGTCCGCGCGACCTATGGTCCGAATTACCAACGGCTCAGCGAGATCAAGGCGCAATACGATCCGGGCAACGTGTTTCACATCAACCAGAACATCCTGCCCGCCGCATCGCCCGGCACCTGACTGACTCGCATATCGTGATGGGATGGAAGATCCGCTCGTCTACCGCCGTCTCGCGCTGCTCGAACAGCAGGTGCGCCTGTTGTCGGAAAGGGTTGGGGTACCGTGCCCGACGTTCGGCATCGACGTAGGCACCAGCGCACCGACACAGCTTGATGGCAGCGTGCCCACCGAGGTTGTCGTGCTTGCGCGTGCCGGAAGGAAGATCGCCGCGATCAAGCTATACCGCGAGCTGACCGGCGCGGGACTGCGCGAGGCTAAACACGTCGTCGACTCGCTGTAGGCAAGATCCATTCAGCGCGATGTTATCCGCTTGCACCGCAACGGCATCGGTCTCCTCAGGAGTCGAATGGCGCCATCCGCACGGCGAGCGGCAATCCACAACGAACGAGCAGCCCGAAACGCCCTTTCGGTACTGCCGCCGCCTCGGCGCGCATCATGCCAATGAGTTCCCTTTTGAAATCGCCTCTCGGGTAACGGCGTAACACCCTTTCGACATCGCGGGGAGCGATGTCCCACATGCGCAACCCGGCGCCATCGACCATCGCCCCCCATTGCAAATAGCAGCCCATCGCGCCGTCGCGGCCGACCTCGACTCCCGGTGTCGTGTGGACGCAGATGCCGTCTGCGAGTAGATCCGCACGTGCACCGTCAAGTCCGGCTGCGTCGGCGCAAGACAGCATGCGTTCGACGCTTCCGAGTGTGAAATCGCGTCTCGCCGTTGGGCTGACGATGCCGTAGTCGTGCAGGAGCGCTCCGCAGTAGAAAAGCTCGTCGTCCAGTCTCTGCCCGTCGACGGCCGCAAGCGCACGCCCGAATAGCCACGTGCGGTAGGAGTGACCCTGCAGGCTGGGCGGCAACTCCGCGCACGCCTCTTCGGCTTCGCGGGCGAACTTCGAATCGGGTGCCCGGAATTCGTCCAAGTCAACGCGCGCAGCACCTGCCGGAAGGCGGCCCAGCGCCAGCTTGGCCCTGCCCACGGCGTTCTGCAACTGGCCCACCGCAATGGCAATGAGGAGCCGGCGGCGCTCAGTGCGCGACAGTCGACCGCCGGTACGACGGGTCCAAGCGAGACCGCCGAGCCGCTGCGGATCGGGCCCGTTCATTGGCGCGGCGTCCGCTAGGGAGTTTTGAGGAAGACGTCGTTGAGGGTGACGGTGCGAAGGTTGCGGTCGCGGATGATCTCGACGAGTTGCGGGTAGACGTGTGTGACGGGCAGGTGGTTGAGGTGCCCGATGACGATGGCTTGCGGGGTGAAGTACTGATCGGCCATCTGAACGATGTAGTCCTCGGTGATCAGGGTGGAATCCGACAACGACCCCGACCATAACGTCGGGACGGTGTACCCGAGGTCGGCGGCCACGGCGTCGACGTCGTCGTTGCGCTTTGCGTACGGTGGCCGCCAGTACGGCTTCGCGCCGATGCCGTAGGTGTTCTTCAGGAATTCGTCATTGCGCGTGATCTGTTCGGCGACCTCGTCTTTCGACAGGCCGGTCAAGTCGGGGTGTGACCAGGTGTGGTTGCCCAATTGGATCTGCCCGGAGTCGACCAGCGGTCGAAGCATCGCCAGGTTCTCGGTCCAGGACTTGTAAACGCCGTTGACGAAGTATGTGAGCCGCACCCCGGTGTCTTTCGCGAACTGCGTGTAGGCGCGGACCACTTCGCTGTTGACGCCGTCGTCGACGGTCAGCGCCAGCAAATCGCCCTCACCGGGAATCGTGGTCAATGCACCACCGCCGGGCAGTGGAATGCGTGCGCTCAGCGGTGGGGGCGGTAATAAGGCTGCCGGCGCGGTTGGCCCGGACGTCGCCACGTCGCCGACGGGTGTCTCAGCGAATGTCCGCGGTTGCGGATCGACCACGAGCCGGGCCGCGCCCACGGCGGCGACAGTGGCCGCGGCCAGCGCGCCGAGGAAATGGCGTCGGTTCAGCTCCGACGGGGCGGGGTTGCGACCGGAAGCACCCGCAAACGGCGGGACGAAGGTGACGCGGTTTTTCGCGGGTCTTTTGCGGTGCGATGTCGGCACACGCGTTCCCGCACGGGGGATACGGGTGTTGCCAGACTCCACAGCCACAGCAGCGAACCGTACCATTAGTACTGGCAATATGCCGGACTCGTGACGGGAGGGTCAGCTGTGAATTCGGTATCGAAACAGCAACGGTGCGGCGTCGTCAAGGGCCGCTGGGAGCAGTAGCGATGATTCCCACGATTCGCATGTGCCGGCTCCGATGACCGTCGCCGACAACGGGGTCACAACGGCGACATTTATGCTCGGCTGCCATGCCGCGCCGGTGGTTGTGTGATGGCATGACCACGGCATTTGTATTGTCCGGCGGTGCCAGCCTGGGTGCGGTCCAGGTGGGGATGTTGCGTGCCCTGATCGGTGAAGGCATAACGCCAGACCTGATCGTCGGCACCTCCGTCGGCGCGCTCAACGGTGCCTGGGTCGCATCCCGGCCCGACGCCGCCGGCATTGACGCGCTGGCCGACTTGTGGCTGTCGCTGTCGCGAAAAGAGATATTTCCCACTCATCTGGTCGGCGGGCTGATGGGCTTCCTGGGTCGTCGTCCGCACCTGATGCCCAGCAGTGGTCTGCGACGGCTACTCTCCGAGCAGCTGGGGTTCACTCGGCTCGAGGATGCACCGATCCCGTTCCATGTGGTGGCGACCGACGTGATCTCGGGTACCGATGTGCTGCTGTCGTCGGGAGACGCGGTCGACGCCGTCGCGGCCAGCGCCGCCATCCCCGGCATCTTCCCTCCGGTGAAGATCAATGGCCGCGGTCTGATGGACGGCGGGGTCGTGAACAACACGCCGCTGTCCCATGCCGTCGCCCTCGGCGCCGAGCGGGTGTGGGTGTTGCCCACCGGCTACTCGTGCGACCTGCCCGCCTTACCGCAGTCGGCGCTGACGATGGCGTTGCACGCCCTGACCCTGACCATCAACCATCGCCTGGCGGTCGACGTAGCCCGCTTCGAGCAGGCGGTCGAGCTGCACGTAGTCCCACCGCTGTGTCCGATCGCGACATCAGGAGCGGACTTCTCGCACGCGGCAACCCTGATCGAGCAATCGCACGCGGCTACGCGAGAGTGGCTGGCAGCGTGCCCTCCCTCGACCGGCCAGGCCCGCTTGCTCGAGCCGCACCGCCACTAGACGGAGCGCACCAGCGGTGGTGGATCAATGAGGCGCCCCGCCGGCGCGTTGAGGTAACCGGACGGGCTCGACGCTCGGGGTGCCCAGCGTCGAGGCCAGCCACGGCAGTGAGGCGGCAAACGCCTGGGCGGCGAACGGCCAGTCGTGCTTGCCCGGTTGAGTAACCACCGCGCAGGTGATCCCGTGGGCTGTGGCCGCGGTGCACAGCGCGTTGGCCGCGGCGTCCTGGCCTTCCGGGTTGGCGGCGGGATCGGTGCTGGACGTGGTGAGCCCGGGACTGGCTTCCTGGGCCAGATTGCGCGGGCCCGACGACGCGGGGACGTCGAACCAGCCCGACACGCCGGTGTAGTGCCCGTGCCGGGTCATGACGGTGACCGGGTCGAAAGCGGCCCACGCGGCGGTGTTGCCGCCGAACAACCTGGCGAGGGTTTGCTCCTTGGTGCCGACATTGGGGCTGCGGTCGCCGGCGATGTCCACGAACGCGCTGAACATGTCCGGATGCGTGACGGCCAGGTCAACGGCGCAGGTACCACCCATCGACCATCCGGCGAGGCCCCAATTCGCCCGGTCGGCGCTCACCCCGAAATTTGACACGACGAACGGCACCACGTCCCTCGTCAGGTGATCGGCGGCGTTCCCGCGGCTGCCATTGACACACTCAGTGTCATTGTCAAAGGCGCCAGTGGCATCGACGAACACCAGCGCCGGGGCGAAACCCTGATGATGGGCCGCGAAGTTATCGATGGTGTCGAAAGCGCCGCCGGCGCGCAGCCAGTCAGCGGGTGTATTGAACGCCGAACCGATCATCATCACCGTCGGCAGGCGAGGCGGCGGATTGCTGCTGAACCACGCCGGAGGCAGGTACACCAGCTCCGGGCGGTGGGGAAAGTGCGACGCGTTGGAATTGATGTTCACCGGCACCACGACGCCCTTCGCGGGCCTGGTCCCGGCGACTTGCATTTCGGTGACCCGCAGCCGATCGATCTGGTCGGGCAGGGGTCCCGACGTCAGCTGATTCCACGCGGCCAGCACCGTGGGGAAATAGCCGACCCAACCGTTCAGGGCCAACGCCGCGCACAGCACGCACAGGGGCACCAAAAGTACCGCCATTGCGCGTCGCCACCAGCGGGCGCCCGGCCATCCGAGCAACAGGACGGCGATCGCGAGTCCGCTCATCGCTATCCAGAGCCACAACGACGCCGGTGCCGGGTCCCCGGCCACGCCCAGCGAGGTGATGTACCAATACGACAGCGCCGTGACCAGCGCCGCTACGCCCAACGCGGCCAGGAGGGCCCAGCTACGCCAACGTCGCCGGCGCCAGCCGATCGCGCCGGCGGCCACGACCAGCGCCAGCGCTTGCGCCGTCGGTCGTAGCCAGCCATGCAGCAAGGACAGCTGTTCGACGAAGTTGGGCAACGGTCGTGACCTTCAAAAATCCGATCGTTCTGCAAAGCGGCCTGAATGAACCACCCACCGGTCGCGGCATTGGAACGCGGTAGGCCAGAACAACTATCCCACAGGATCCGCACGCATCGTGGTTGTGACAGAGCGCAATCGCAAACTATTGCCGACGACGAACACACTGGAGAACACCATCGCGGCCCCTGCCAGCATTGGGTTGAGCAGGCCAAGCGCGGCCAACGGAATTGCCGCGACGTTGTAGCCTAAGGCCCAAAACAGGTTCGTTTTGATGGTGCGCAGCGTCCGCCGGGACAGCCGGATCGCGTCCGCCGCGGCGCCCAGGTCCCCGCGCACCAGGCTCAGGTCGGCGACTTCGATCGCCACGTCGGTACCGGTGCCCATGGCAAGGCCCAGATCGGCGGTGGCCAGCGCCGCCGCGTCGTTGACCCCATCGCCGACCATGGCAACGACCTTGCCCTCCGCCTGCAAACGCTGGACGGCGGCGACCTTGTCGGCGGGCATCGCCTCGGCGATGACGTGGGTAATGCCGACCTCGTCGGCAATGCGCGCGGCGACAGCGGCGTTGTCGCCGGTCAACAGCACCGGCGTCAGTCCCAGGGCCTTGAACTGCCGGATTGCCTGGGCGCTGGTGGGCTTGACGGTGTCGGCGATCATCAAGATCCCACGGGCGCGACCGTCCCAGCCGACGGCGACAGCGGTTTTGCCCTCGCCCTCGGCGCGGGCTTTGGCCGCCGACAAGTCGGGATCGAGGTGTTGGGCCCAATCGGCCAGCAGGCTCTCGCGTCCGACCACAACGGCGTGACCGTCGACGATGCCGTGCGCGCCGTTGCCCGCCACTGCCGTGAAGCCCTCGACGCCGGGCAGGGCGCCCAGTTCGGCCTTTGCGCCCCGGGCGATCGCCTGTGCGACGGGATGCTCCGAGGCGTCCTCCACGGCACCGGCGTAGCGCAGCAGCGTTCCGCGGTCGGTGCGCGGCGAGGTAATCACGTCCACCAGGGTCATCCGGCCGGTGGTGACGGTGCCGGTCTTGTCGAGCACGATCGTGTCGACCCTGCGGGTGGACTCGAGCACTTCGGGTCCCTTGATGAGGATGCCGAGCTGAGCCGCGCTCCCGGTGCCGACCAGCAGCGCGGTCGGCGTCGCCAGCCCGAGCGCGCACGGGCAGGCGATGATGAGCACGGCGACGGCGGCCGTCAGTGCCGCGGTGACCGAGGAGCCGGCGACGAGCCACACCCCGAGGGTGGCCACGGCGACAGCGATGACAACCGGCACAAAAACGCCGGAGATGCGGTCCGCCAGCCGCTGTACGTCGGCTTTGCCCGATTGGGCCGCTTCGACGAGCTTTGCCATCTGCGCCAACTGGGTGTCGTCGCCGACCCGGGTGGCTCGCACGACGAGACGTCCCCCGGCGTTCACGGTGGCGCCCGTGACGGTGTCCCCCTGACCCACCTCGACCGGGACCGACTCGCCGGTAAGCATCGAGGCGTCCACGGCCGACGAGCCCGAGACGACCGTCCCGTCGGTGGCGATCTTTTCGCCGGGCCGCACCACGAACTCGTCGCCCACCGCGAGTTGCTCGACGGGAATGCGGGTCTCGGTGCCGTCCCGCAGTACCGCGACGTCTTTGGCGCCCAGCTGCAGCAGGGCACGCAACGCGGCTCCGGCGCGTCGCTTGGATCGCTTCTCGAAGTAGCGGCCGGCAAGGACGAACAGGGTCACGCCGGCGGCCACTTCGAAGTAGATGTTGCCCGCGCCGTCGCTGCGCGCGACGGTCAGGTCGAAGCCGTGGCGCATGCCGGGTTGGCCGGCCGTCCCGAAGAACAAGGCATACAGCGACCACAGGAACGCCGAGAGCGTCCCCACCGAGACGAGGGTGTCCATGGTTGCGGCGCCGTGTTTGAGGTTGACCCATGCGGCGGTGTGGAAGGGCCGCCCCGCCCACACGATGACGGGGGTGGCCAGGCCCAGCGACACCCACTGCCAGTACCGGAATTGCAGGGCGGGGATCATCGCCATGGCGATCACCGGGCCGGCGAGCATGATCGCGGCAACCAGCCGGGCGCGCAACGACGTCAGCTCGGCGTCGTCGGTCACCTGCGGCGTCTCCGGCCGTTGCCTACGGTGTTGCGGCAGTGCCGCGGCGTAGCCGGCCTTCTCGACTTCGGCAATCAGCGTCAGAGGGTCGAAACCGGGCGGGACCGTGATGGTGGCCTTTTCGGTCGCGTAATTGACCGCGGCGTCGACCCCGTCGAACTTGTTCAACTTCTTCTCGATGCGCATCGCGCACGAGGCGCACGTCATCCCGGTGATCGCCAGCTCGATGCTGCCCGCGGTGGTGGGTGAGCCGGTAGTGTCGGGCGCTTTCATGCGACCGCGACCGCCGCGTAGCCGGCCTCGTCGACCGCGTCCAGCACCGCCTTCGCGTCGATGTGCGCCGAACTTGTGACAACGAGCCTGCCCGTGCGCGCGCTCACGTCGACGCCGTGCACACCCGGGATCCGGCCGACCTCATCCTCGATGGCGGCCTCGCAGTGCCGGCAGCTCATCCCACTCACCCGGTATTCGCTCGTGGTCACGGCGCTCCTCTCCGCACATACCCACCGGGGGTATTGTGCCTACGCAACATATACACCCCGGGGGTATTACCGTCAAGGGCTGTTACGCCGGTCCCGCGGGCAGCACGATTCTGCCTGGTCGGCGGTCTATCCGCGCGGCCGAGGGCCGTTGTGTCAGACGTAACCGACGCCGATGTCGACGGAAAGCTGAGTCGCGGTAACCAATCGGGATTGATCGGAGGCCAGCCACGCGACGGCGTCGGCGATGTCTTCGGGCTGGGCAATCCCCTCGGGCAGCAGCGGTTTGTGCATACCGCGCAGATGCGGGTAACTATCGGCGGCCGAATGCAGGGCTTCGCGCATCCGGCCGGTGCCCATGGGGGTGGCGACCGCTCCCGGGTTCAGGCTGTTGACGCGGATGTTGTGCCCGCCCAGTTCCGCGGCGAACGCGCGCGCCATTCCGACGACGGCGTGTTTGCTGGCCGTGTAGTGGATCATGAACGACTGCATGTTGATGCCCGCGGCCGATCCGATGAGAATGATCGACCCACCGCGACCGCCGTCGATCATGTGCTGCGCACCGGCCATCACCGTGTTCCAGGTGCCGACCACGTTGGTGTCGATGGTGTCTCGGAACGCTTCCGGGGTGATCTGATCCCACGGCGCGGGACTGCAGATTCCGGCGTTGGCGACGATGATGTCGAGACGGCCCAGTTCGGCGACCGCGTTGTCGACGGCGGCCTTGAGTGCGTCCAAGTCGCGGATGTCGACCGCCGCGGTGATGACCTTCCTGCCATTGGCCCTCACCAGCCGTCCCGTTTCGGCCAGGTCGTCGGGTGTCGGCGAGTCGTAGGGAACGCTGGAGGGCAGGGGCCCGGCGATATCGAGCGCGATGATGTCGGCGCCTTCGGCGGACAGCCGCACCGCGTGCGCCCGGCCCTGTCCCCGGGCGGCGCCGGTGATCAACGCCACCTTGCCCGAGATTGACTGGCTCATCGGTCCGTTCGGTTCCTTTCCAGCTGGTCGCGCGCGATCTTGTCGAGCGGGTTGGAGCGTTCGAGCACGTGTCCGCACGGTGGTAGAAGTGCAACTTGCCGAGGCGTAGCGTCGACCGTACGCTGCCGGACTTCCGAGAGGAGACCGTCGTGACTGTCAGCGTCGTCGACGCGGGGCCCCACCAGGTGAGCAGGTCGGTTGAAGTGGCCGCGCCGGCCGCTGAGCTGTACGCATTGGTAGCCGATCCCCGGCGCCACCGCGAATTGGACGGATCGGGCACCGTTCGAGACAACGTCAATGTCCCGGCGAAACTGGCTGTGGGATCGAAGTTTTCAACCAACATGAAATTGTTCGGGATGCCATATCGGATCACCAGCACGGTGACCGCCCTCAAACCGAATGAATTGGTCGAATGGCGCCATCCGTTGGGCCACCGCTGGCGATGGGAATTCGAATCGATCTCACCGACGCTGACGCGGGTCACCGAGACGTTCGATTATCGCAACGCCGGTGCGATCACGAACGGGCTGAAGTTCTACGAGCTGACGGGTTTCCGCAAAGCCAATGCGGCAGGCATCGAGGCCACGCTGGCCAAGCTGTGTGATCGCTACCCGCAGTAAGTGATCAACCGTCCGTCGGGTCGGCGGCGTCCCACGGGACAACGCCGGACACCCAGTGGGTCACCTCTTCGGCTTGGTCGTTGCGGTAGAGGTGGCGCGGGGGCTGAGCGTAGCTGGCGTAAGGCCGGCAGCGAATGACCAAGCGGTTTTCTCGCTCCGACATTTCCGTAACGTACGGGCGGGCTTCCTCGGCGAGCGGCTGGCCGGACATTCGACCGGCAACCGCCATCATCACTTCGACCGTCAGATCGCGGTCTCGCTCGAGCGTGGCGTCGGCGTAGACCTGTAGATAAGCAAACGGCCAGCGTTCGTCGAGGACACACAGACTGACCTTGCCGTCGCGTTCGACGACGCGGGCCTTACCCCGGCCGGCCATGGTCGACACCAGCAGTTCGTCTGTGTCGGTGGGGATGTAGTAGACGATCGACATGGCCGGACCGTCGTTGCGGCGACGGTATCCGAACACGCAGGTGCGGTGGGTGCGGACGAATTCGCGGCGCTCGGAGGGACGCATTTCGCGGTCGGTCGGAGCGATATAGGGCTCCGAGGCCAGTGGCAGCAGCATGTCGAGACGTCCTTGCTATCAAGGGTGTTGATCCGTTTGGCATTAATGGATACAGTGTGTCCATTAATAATGAGGGTGTCAAGGCGTGGGTGTGCCCGGGTTTCGGAGGTGCTCATTTTGGGCGATGCGACTGCAATCGGCCGGCCCGACGAGCGCCCGCCGGGCCGCTCACGCGGGCGCCCGGCCCTGCCTGCCGATCGGATCCTCGCGGCGGCCCTCGAACTCGTCGACGAGCACGGCGCCGACGCCCTCTCGATGCGTTCCCTGGCGCAGCGCCTGGAATCGGGCACCGCCACGCTGTACCGTCACTTCGCCAACCGATCGGAATTGGTGGCGATGATGGTCGACCGCATGCTTGGTGAAGTCGACGTCGACACATCAGCGGTGGCCGCGCCGCGCTGGCAAGACGCCTGTACATCGTTGGCGTGGCACATGTTCGACACGCTGGGCCGCCACCGCAACGTCGCATACTTGTTGATCGGGCAGGTACCGATGGGGCCAAATGCGCTGGCGCACCGGGAAAGGATCCTGTCGATCCTCCTGGACAATGGATTTCCGCCCGTGGTCGCCGCTCACGCCTACGCCACACTGGCCCGCTACGTTCTCGGCTTCGCCATCCAAATTTCCGGGTCGCCGACGGCGTACCAGCATGCCGGATTAGCGGCCGCATTCCGTGAGCTTGATCCGTCCCGCTATCCCGCGACGGTCGCGGTCGCCGACGACCTTCCCGTTCCGCTGGAAGAGGAGTTCGCATACGGATTGCAGCTCATCGTCGCCGGACTCGAGCGCATCCCTGGCTGAACGCGATTGTGGCGTCGATCGTGGCCTATTCAGGAACGACCGCCCGCCACCGCCCCGGATCGCCGGAAGGATTTTTGCTCGATGATCGACGACACCCTCTCCCCTGCCGCGACATCCCACCGCGTGGCGCACTCGCTGACCCGGTTGGGACAGCTGATCAGCCGTTACGGCCTGGTAGTCGTCTTGGCCTGGATCGGGTTCGGCAAGTACGTGAAGATGGAATCCCGGGTGCTCATCGAGCACAGCCCGCTGATGAGCTGGATTTACCACGTGGCCAGTGCCACCACGGTCGCGCGCGGCCTGGGCACGATGGAAATCGTTGCCGCCCTTCTCATTGCGCTACGGCCGGCATGGCCGCGGCTCTCGGCGGCGGGCAGCGCTCTGGCGGTGGTGCTCTTTCTGGGAACGCTGAGCTTCTTGTTCACCACACCCGGCGTGGTCGCGACCCGGACCGCCGGCCTTCCCGTGTTGTCCGCACTACCGGGCCAGTTCCTGCTCAAGGATCTCGTACTGATCGGTGTTGCGGTGTGGACCCTGGGCGACTCGCTGGCGTCGCGTAGGCATCCGGTGCGAGGTTAGCCGCCGGCATTTCGCCCGCGCGCGGACAAGACGCTACCGGGCGGGATCGTCGGCCACCTGGATGTCACCGGCCTTCGCCGCCGCCTGCAGTTGGTGAAAGTCGTCAAACGACTTGTCGGCGTACGTGTAACACCATTCGGCGACGGCGTCGGAGACGGTGTCACTGGTGCCGACGTACCCGCGCAGTATCGATGCGTTCGCGCTCTGTGAGTGCGCCCGCGCCAGTAACACGGCACATGCGGTGACGTACTCGCCGAACACCGAAGGCGACATGCCTTCGGTGTCGACGGAGCCCTTCATGTCGTGGAATTGACGGACGTAATAGTCGCGGCCGTCGTTACGTGTCGTCCCGAGGAACACATCCGACATCGCCTGCAGGATCTGCTGGCCGTCGACAACGCGCACGCCTTGGCCCTGGACCTCGATGGCGTCGTTCAACGTGCCCGGCTGGTGCCAGCCGCCGTACTCCTCGAGGACGGAACGGGTGGCTTCCTTGATCTGCAGCACCAGCGGTGTGTCGTTAGGGCCGACCAGGATGACCAGGTAGCACCGGGTACCGACGCTGCCGACGCCAACCACCCGAAGCGCGGCGTCGGTGACGCGAAAGTGTGACAGCAACAAGGCAATGTCGGGCGGGACAGCGGCCAGATACTCGGCGACCGACTCGAGCAACCTGTCTTCGGTTTCGCTGGGAACGTGTTGGATAACCGGCGGTGCTTCCCGCAGGCGCGGGGTCCCGTCCGGCCCCACCTCCACGATCTGTTTGAAGACACGAGCCGAGGTTTGGCTGCGGGCTCGCGACGTGGTTCGCTCGATCACTCCCTGCATGTCCTTGGATACCTGTCCGGCGTATTTTTCGGGTTCGACCCGCAGGTAGTACCGGTCCAGGACGTTCATGTCCAGCATGGTGTGCAGACTCGTTCGATAACCCTCCAGCGCCTGTTGCACACAACCGCGGATGGCCTTGATCGGATAACCGGCGTGGCGCCCGGCGACGATCGCGCTGGTGACCAGGCGCTTGACGTCCCACTCCGCGGGCGCCACCGCGGCCTCGTCGAAATCGTTGAGGTCGAAGACAATCGAGCGGTCCGGAGCGGCGTAGATGCCGAAATTCGAGATGTGGGCATCTCCGCAGCACATGATCTCGATCCCGGTCGTCGGGCTCGAGGCGAGGTCGGCCGCCATGACCGCCGCAGCGCCCCGGTAGAACGAGAAGGGGTCGGTAAGCATCCGGGCAAAACGCAGCGGAACGAGCTCGTGGAGTCGGTCGGCGTTTTGCGCGACAAGGATTTCCGTGGCCGTCCGGTTGGACGGCGTCAGTTGCGCGAGGGAACGACGTGGAGCGGCATCACGCAATGCCCGACCACGGGCCACGTCCTCGCTCGGGACCTCGAGGTCGATCAACCGTTCACGCAACGCCCGCTGCGGCATTCGGTCAGCATAGTTAGCTGCGATGTAACCTCGCGGGGCTTTCGATGGCCCCGATTTCGGCAGATGTATTTATCGTCAGACTGATTCTCAACGCTGTCACCAGGTTGCCTGGTGGTTAACATCGTTGAAAATGCGCGCGGGCAGACCATGCCCGGCCCGATAGCCTGCGAGATCTCCGAGAGGACGCCTGCCAATGGTAGAAACGCCTCCGCCAGTTAACCGTGCCCGCATCAAGTGGCGCATTCCCTGGCTCAACGTTCTCGGTGTGGTGGCGATCGTCGTGGCAACCACGGCGATCGTGGTCAAGAACCTTCCCCGTGACGAGTCCAACCAAATCCTCAACGTGTCCTACGACCCGACACGCGAGTTGTATGCGGCGATCGACAGGGCGTTCGTCCCGCAATATCGCACGCACTCCGGGATCACGCTGGACGTCAAGGAGTCCCACGGCGGCTCGGGGCGGCAGCTACGAAGCGTCCTGGACGGCAGCCAGAAAGCCAGCGTGGTGTCGCTGGCGCTGATCAGTGACATCCAAACGTTAAGCAAGCGGGGATTCATCGCGCCCGACTGGCGCCAGCGGCTGCCTAACGGTTCGGTGCCTTACACGTCGACCATCGTGTTCGTCGTCCGGAAGGGCAATCCCAAAGCCATCCACGACTGGCCCGATCTGGTCAAAGGCGACGTGTCGGTGGTGACACCCAATCCGCGCACCTCGGGCAACGGCCAGTTGAGCGTGCTCGCGGCCTGGGGCTCGGTCACCACGCGCGGCGGCGACCAGGCCGACGCGATCGCCTACCTGCGGTCGCTGTTCCATCACGTGGCGGTCTCGGACGCCGGCGCCCGTGGCGCGGCGAACAGCTTCGCGCTGGCGAAGATCGGCGACGTTCAGCTGACCTGGGAGAACGAGGCGCTGCGCGAGGTAGGCGCCTACAAGGACGAACTTCAGCTCGTCTACCCGCCGGTCAGCATCCTCGCCGAGCCCGCGGTGGCCTGGGTCGACGCGAACGTCACCGATGCCAGGACGGCGACCGACGCCAAGGCCTACCTGAACTACCTGTTCACCGACGCCGCGCAGGAGCAGGTGGCGCAATTCGGCTATCGGCCGTTCAAGCCAGAAATCCTGGCGAGACACGCCGACCGGTTGCCTCCGCTCGCGCTGTTCCCGATCGGCGCCATTGCCAAAGACTGGAGCGACGCGCGCGAGCAGTTCTTCGGTACCAACGGAATCCTCGACACGATCTCGGCGGCGCCCGCCGCAGCGTCGGGAACATAGCCGGAGGACGTGACAAAGTGCGCCTCGCTCTGAATTACGACCTGCTGAAGGGACGGCACGATCTCGTTGCCGGTCTCACCGTCGCGGCGATTTCGTTTCCCCAGGCGATGGCGTACGCGCTGATCGCCGGGGTGGATCCCCGCTTCGGTGTGTATTCGGCGATCGTGGTGACCATCGTCGCCTCGATCTTCGGATCGTCCTCGCATCTGATCAACGGGCCGACAAGCGCGATCTCGCTGCTGGTGTTCACCGCCCTTGCCTTCATCGATTCGGAGAACACGCACGAACTCTTCGAGGGGCTGTTCCTGCTGGCCGTCCTCGTCGGCGCGTTTCAGATCCTGATCAGCCTCCTCAAGCTGGGCAAACTGACCCGCTACATTTCCGAGTCGGTCATCATCGGCTTCATGGCCGCCGCGGCCTTCCTGCTCGCGGTCGGACAGTTGGGCAACGCGCTGGGCGTGCGCGACAAGGGCAACGGTCACATGCAGGTCTTGCGCCGCGTGTGGCTCACCTTGTTCCACGGCGATCACGTCAACTACCGTGCCGTGATTCTCAGTGGCACAGCGGTGGCGCTGGCGGTCGTTTTGCGCAAGCTGGTGCAGCGGTATGGATGGCCGCAGATCGACATGCTTGCGGTGCTGATCATCACCGCCGTCATAGCCTATGTCGCGGGCTGGTCGATTCCGGGGCCCAATGGGCATACGGCGGTGGCGGTGGCGGCGAAAATCCCGCGGAGCTTGCCGACCCCGCATATTCCCGAAATCCACACCGGCTGGCCGCCCGAGCTGTCGGAGCTTTCTATGGGGGCGCTGGCCATCGCCTTCGTCGGCATCATCGAAGCGTTGTCGATCGCCAAAGCCATTGCCTACCAGACCCAGCAGAAGATCGACTACAACCGGCAGATCATGGCCGAAGGCTTGGCCAACCTCGCCGGCGGCTTCTTCCAGAGCATGCCCGGCTCCGGGTCGCTGTCACGGTCGGCGATCAACTTCCAAGCCGGTGGCAAGACACGATTCTCCGGGATCGTCGCGGCCGCGACGGTCACCGCTGCGTTGCTGCTGTTCGCCCCGTTGCTGCGCTACGTTCCGCAGCCGGCGCTGGCCGGGCTCTTGCTCGTGACGGCTGCGCGGCTGGTCGACTTCAAGCGTCTGGTCTATACGCTCAAAGCGTCCCGCTATGACGCGGGTTTGGTGGTCGTCACCGCATTCACCGGTGTGGCGATCGATCTCGACAAAGCGGTCCTGCTGGGCGTGGTCCTGTCGATCGTGTTGTTCGTGCCGCGTGCAGCCAGGCTGAAAGCCAAAGAACTCATCGTGACGCCCGAACGTGTGGTCCGCGAACGCATTCCGGGTGACTCGACGGATCCCTCGATCATCATCTGCGATCTGGAAGGCGAGCTGTTCTTCGGAGCCGCAACGGAATTGGACCGCTACCTGGCGGAGATCAGCGAGCGGATCGCCGACGACCAGGTCAAGTTCGTCGTGTTGCGGCTCAAGCGGGTGCGCCACCCGGACGTCGTGTGCATCGAGCGCATCGAGCACTTCCTGCGCGCACAGGAGGCGGACGGGGTGACCGTGCTGCTCGCGGGGGTGCGTCCCGACACGCTCGCCGTTTTGACAAACGTCGGATTCCAAAGCTGGTTTCCCACCGACCACGTCTTCCCCGAAGAGGACGAGGAATACTCGGCGACGCTTCGGGCAGTGCGCTACGCCAACAACAAGCTGGCCGAGCTGCAACTAAGGGAACCGATCACGACCGCATCCGAAATCACCTCCCACACAGACCTCTACTACCGCGTCTGAGGGGCCTAACCCTCGGGGCTTCCGACCTTGACGGCCGCGATGACGCCTCCGTCGACGAGCAGGTCGGTACCGGTGACGAACGATGCATCGTGGCCGAGCAGGAACGCCGCGGCCGAGGCGATGTCATCCGGAGTTCCCAGCCGTCCGGTTGCCGACGCGGCGATCATCGCCCGCATGCCGTCACCGATCGGGGAGGCAAGTTCCTGCTGTCCCATCGGCGTAGAGATGATGCCGGGACTGATCGAGTTGATGCGTGCACCCCGGCGGCCCCACCGTGCGCTGGCGGCACGTACTCGGATGTGGTTGGCCTGCTTGGCGATTCCGTAGGCAATGCCGGGCTCGGTGATGCGTCGGGGGCTGACGAAGTCCAGTCCCATCAGTTCGCCGGTAGGGGTATGGGCCAGCGCGTGTTCGTGCGCGGCGGTCAACGGGGGGAACAAGTGTCCGGCCATGCTGGCGATCACGACGCCCGCGCCGCCCGGCGCGATGATCTCGCCGAATGCGTCCAGGACCAGCGCGACGCCGAGCAGATCCACGGCCAGGATCGCTTCCGCTGAGGCCTGCGACGGCGACAGGCCGGCGGTGTGTGCCACCCGTGTGACGGCCCCGAGTGCGGCCGCGTGTTCGGCAAGCCCGCGCACCGATTCCGGCGACGAGACATCGACCACGCGGCTTTCGACGTGATGGCCCTCCGCGGACAGCGAACCGGACGCCGACGCCAGTGCCGCCTCGTTGTAGTCCGCCAACAGGACGGTCATGCCCGCGCCCAGCCGGCGGGCGATCGCGTGGCCCATCCCTCCCACGCCGATGATGGTCAACACTGCGTGAGCCAACGGTTATGTCCTGGGGCCGGGATCGTCTTCCGCGTACTGCGGGCGACCGCTGTGCCGGATCGCCCTGCCGACAAACGGCGCCCTGACGGTGGTGAGCAGGTAGCGGCGGTTGACGATCAGCCCGGCGATGGCGACCGCGGTGTAGATGCCGCAGAGCAGCAGCCGGCCTTGGGTCGAGACGATCGGGAACTGGACGGCGAACAACACCAGCAGCGCCCACGCGGCGGCCCGGCGAAAACGAAGCGCCAGGATCAGCGCCACCCCCATCAGCGTCTGGGTGGCGGTGAGCAGCACTTCCTCTGTCTGGCGGGAGTCGAGCACCAGGGACAATCCGCCGCCGCCGAGCGCGTGGGCTATCGGCAACGACCCGACCAGCAGCGTCCACTGGTTCACTTTGGACGAGATCAGCGTGGCCATTGCCGCCGTGCCCTTGCCGCGGGAGGCGAAGATGATCGCGATGATGAACTCGGGGGCTTCCGAGGCCAGCGGGGCAAGCCACTGAACCAGCAGGAACCGGTCGATCCCCAGTTCGGTGCCGGCTGCGACCAGGTTGTCGGCGAACGGCTTGGCGCACAGCAGGATCACCGCGCCCGACACGGCGAACAGACCGGCGACGGCGATGCGGCGGCTGCGATCGGGTAGTTCTCCCAGCGCGGCGGCGGTACCGATGAGGTCAGGCTCTTCCACGTCGCCGTGGCTGACCTTGTAGAGGTAGAAGCCGAACCAGGCCAGCAGCGCGAGCCCAAGAGCCAGGTGGATTTCGCCGCTCGCCGGGATGACGAAGGCGACCACGCCGGCGATCAGCAGGAACCCGAGTTCGACGCGGTTGGCGGGCTCCAGCGCCAAACCGCCGCGCTGGTCGGCGCCGGCCTTTCGCGCCACGACGCTGCCGACCAGCACCACGACCGGCCAGCCCAAGCCCATCAGGAGCCGGTTGGACCCGGTCATGTTGGCGGCGGCGTACTGGGTGTACTCCGCGTTATGGCCGGACACATACGCGTAGTAGAGGTCGACGGCATATTCGGGCAGCACCGCGACCAATGCGAGCCCCGCGATCGCCAGGCCGCCTGAGACATCGATCTGCGCGGCTTCGGCGGCCCACGCCAGCACGAAGCTGGCCGCCACGACCGCGCCGCCGAAGATCAAGAGGGCGGCGACGGGGTCGACATGGAGGCCGAGGGCCCGGACCACGACCGCCGGGGCGATAAAGATGGTGGTGATCAGCGCCGAACGGGTCAGGGTTCGCCAACGCGCACGCGATCTCGTCGAGACCGCGGCAGTCGGCCTGTCTATGGCGAGCATCGTCTTTCCTTCAGCGCATCGAGGGGTGCCGATCACGGGTGATTACGTCGGCTCGCTTGCTGTCGACACTGCCGTCCCAAGGTACCCGCGAAACCCGTGGCCAGCAACGTTGTGGGCGGGCAAAGCGACAGCGTGTCGGACCCTGTATTTGCTGGCCACATGCGGCGATGCCGAAAGTTCGGACGTGCTTATCTGAAACTTTGGCAAACCTTTTACTGTCGTGCGATGGCGTTTTGGACCGATGGCGATACGGCTCGGATGGCGACCGGGTGGCCTGGCATCCCGGTTTGATCCACCGCCGCGACGGATGCAGGGGTAGCTCGGTTGGTTTCGGGGGAGTGCCGACCTCCGGACAACCGGGAACGGCCTAATCCGTGATTGCTACGACGCGTACCCAGGCGAATGCCCGTTTTTGGCATCGCCGAGCGTCGAAGAATCGAGGCTGGCGACGCGCCTCGTCTCACGGCGTTCCTGCAGAGCGGCCCCACGAGCCCCTCGTCTCGGAGCTTGGCCAGCGCTTTGAAACCTTCTACACGCAGATAGGCAACTTCACGGCACCGTGACGTGTGACGCAGTGTGCTGGATTCATGAGGCAATCAAGAAGATGTCCAAGGAGGACACCGGGGGTGGCTTCATCGACATCGACATCAGCAAGGCGAGGCGATCGTCTCGGACGCGTCGCAGACATCTGCCGACCGGATATGTAGCTGGTTACTGCTATGTGGCCACCGTCAGTCGGCGTAGTAAGCATCTCGGGTGAGCGGTAGAACACTTCAGCCTGACGCGCGAAGATGTCCAGAGCCGTGCGCGGCTAGCGGGACTCAGTGGCGGCTAGCGCAGCCAACAAGGAAGGCCGCAAGGCATCGTCGCCTGTTGGTCCTTCTACTATTCGGTCCGTCCCATCCACCGGTCACGGGGCGTTACGCCGCCTCCGTTGAGCTGAGCGCCCCGTTCTCGACCAGCCAGGCGGCGTCAAGCAGCGCGGTGGCTAGCTCCCGCACCGCGTCCGGCGTCATGCCGTCGAGGCCCTGCTCGACGTGAATGGTGGTATCGCCCGGCAGCGTCTGGCCATCGGGGCTGAGGTCGTCCTCACGGGCGATCCACACGGCGGCTGACACGACGCGCTCCCAGGAGGCGACCATGCGGCCATCGTCGAGGCGCAGCCAGCGCGGCGGGGAGTCAGGTTCAATCCAAGCGGGAGGTGTTAGTGATGTCGTCATAGCGCTGACGCTAGCGTCAATTCTGCTGCACGGCAAGCCAGTTCAACGCTCTCACCTTGTGCGATGCACATTCCCAAGGCATTTCAATCACGGCTCTGTTACCTGACGTTGCCATCGAGTGTGAAATCTCTAACAGTTCACCGCACACTGTGAGCGTCGTCACCTCTGCTGCGACGACAACACCCAGGGCGTAACGATCTTCGAGACACACTTGATCGTCGGCTACAGGCTCCCCGACGACAAATATTCTCCGGTACCTGGGGATTCTCCGGACCCGTTCTAATCGCTTTGAGCACAATCACCTCGCGGCGCGTGGCCAGGAGCGTATCCACCAGCAGCTGGTGTAGCGCTGCGGTGGCTTAGTGCGGCTCGTCGGTCTGGTGCGGCCCGGTGGAACGCCAGCGGTGATCGTGTTCCAAACCATCGCTCCGAAACAAATTGTGGCACTTGGCAAATCGGATTGCGTGCGGCGCCGTCAATCGAGCCCAGATCAATCGGTGGGGCCCATCGCCGTGGCGCTGGCTTGTGTCATCAGTTCGACGACCTGATTGCGGGTCAGCGACGCCATCAGTTGCACGGCGGCGCGCATGTCTTCGCCCACGATCCAGGTCGGCCCATTGGTCAGATTCTCGAACGCCTCGGCGATGACATCGGCCACGGCCGCGGCGCCCGGCGGCGCGTCGTCCGGCTTGCTGATCTGGCCGCGGGTGTATTCGAGTTGCCGCAATGCAGGCGTATCGGTCTTGCCCAAGATGAGGCCAAGGACGTCGACGCCCTTGTCGTGCAGTTCGGCCCACAGCGCTTCGGCGAAGACCATGTCGAACGCCTTGGAGGCGCCGTAGGCGACCATGTTAGGGCCCCCGGCCAATCCGGCGCCAGAACCGAAAATGACGATTCCGCCCGTGCCTCGCCCGACCATGGCGGGGGCGAAGTGGTGGCAGAGCTGCATCGGCACCATGCAGTTGCGTTGCACCATCGCTTCGGCGGCCTCGATCGGATTGGCCAGGAACGGCGTGAAGCTCGGGTCGGCACCCGCGCAGTACACGAGGAACCCGATCTCCAGGTCGCTGGTGGCCGCGGCGATCGCCGATGCCGCGCCGGGCTCCGCGAGGTCCATTGCCAGAATGCGTGTTTGGACCGATGTTTGCGAATCGATCTGTGCCGCAATCCGATCCAGCGCCGCCTGCCGACGGGCCAGCAACACCACATTGACGCCGCGCTCGGCGAGCCCCGCGGCGAAGGCGGCGCCAAGGCCGTCGGAAGCTCCGGCGACCAGCGCCCACGGTCCATACTTGGCTGCGAATGTCACTGATAACCCTTATGTTTCACCGACGGCGGTCAGCCGCACCTGGGTATACCTGCGGCGCGCGATGCGCCACCCATCGTCGGTTCGAACGATCGCGTCGTCATAGAAACCGATAGCGTTGACGCCGGATTCGTTGTCACCGGCCATGATCAGCCCGTCGATATAGGTGCGGGCGGTGGCGTTGTCGCCGTCTACCGTGATCGCCTGGTTGCTCAGCCTGTGCATCGTGTGTCCCGCCAGGGCATGCACCCGTTCCATGAACTGTGCGACGGCGTCGATGCCGTTCCATGCGCCGATTTCGCCGTAGTCGAGTTGGCAGTCGTCGGTGAACACGGTTCGGAACAGCGGCCAGTCGCGTCGGTCAATGCCGGTGGCGTAGCGCACCAGCAGGTCGAAGATGTCTTGGTGGTCGTCTCGTTCGGTCATGGGACGTCTCCGTTCGGGTGGACGACGATGCGCGGCGGGCCCTCAGACCTGCGGGCGAGGTCGAGTGCGGCGGGGACTTCGTCGAGGCCGATGACCTTGCCGACGCTGGGAAGCGGGTCCAGCCGTCCCGACGCGATGGCGTCGAGCGTTCCATACCAGTCCTGTGGGTGTGGGCCGCCGCCGAATTGGATGGTGACGCCTTGGCGAGTGGCGGTGGTGATGTCCAGCGTGTCGCCGGTGTACCAGCCACCCGCGCAATAGATCCGGGTAGCCATTTCGGCGGATTCGACGATGCTCTGGATGAGCCCGGCGGCGCCGACGCACTCGAATACCACAGCCGGGCCCGGCAATCCGCGTTCGGCGCGAACCTCCCGGAAGGCATCGAACGGTGACTTCTCGGCGGCATCGACGACGACGTGGGCGCCGAAGCGATCACGGGCCAGCTCGCGACGGTCGGGCTTGTAGTCGGCCACGACGATCGGGTCGACTCCGCGGCCGGCCAGGGCGGCGACGGCCGACAGGCCGATCGCCCCGGCGCCGATGACGATGGGGATCTCGCCCGGTTGGATCTGCGCCGACCTCACATAGAACTCGCCAACCGCGAACGCATCGGTCAGCGCGATGGCGTCGTTGGAGACGTCGCCGGGGACCGGTTTGGTCGCCGCTTCCGAAACCACCAGCAGCTCGCCGAAACTGCCCTGGGCTTCCGGGTGCTGGCCGATGATGCGCAGCCCGCCGGCGCCGCCGTCGACAAGCCGCACGGGCATCGCCGTCACCCGCGAACCCAAGGCGAGCTGATCGGTGCAGCCGGGTCCGCGCGCGACGACCTCACCGACGAACTCGTGGCCGAGCACGATGTCACGGTCCGCGTCGTACAGCGAGCGACCGGTGGGATCCTCGACGGCCAGTTCGAGGTGATCCATGAAGTGCACGTCGGATGCGCAGATCGCGGTGCTCAGCGTTCGCAGCAGCAGTTCACCCGGGCCGGGCACCGGGTCCGGTGTTTCGCGGACCTGTAGTCGGCCGTCTCTCAACACAACAGCGCGCAACGCGTCAGCCCCGTGTAATTCTCGAATAACCGATATAAAATCTCGAAGGCTCGTGGTAACTGTAGGAACGCCGTCACGGAGGAGTCAAGCGATTTGCGGATCGACGTCGGCGCCGACCGCCCGGGTACTCGACATCGTCGAGCTCCTGGCCCGGTCGGCAAATACGCGGCTGCGGTTCTCCGACATCGTGCGCGAGCTGGATCTCACTCAAGCGACGGCACACGCGATCCTCAAGACGCTGTGTGATCGCGGATGGGCCAGCCGCGATCCCGTCGCGAAGACCTTTACGCTCGGCCCCGCCCTGGCGGTGGTGGCCGCGCGGACCGACACCGTTCGCCCGCTTGCGCACGCGGCTCGTTCGGCGGCCCTGCGGCTGTCCCGCGAGGTCGGCTTCGCCGGGTCTGTCGTCGAGCGATTCGGTGATTCATTGGTGGTCACCGCCTTCGAGGGCGATCCCGCTACCCAGCCGGCGGGCATACCGGGCGATCGCATTCCCTATGCCCCTCCGTTCGGCGTCGCACTCGCCGCCTGGGACTCCGAGGAGGAGCGACGGGCGTGGATCCGGCGCGGTGCGGGCAACAACACCGATCGCATCGCGCGCCTCGAACGCGTCCTGGAGCACACACGCGAGCGCGGATTCGACGTCGACTGGACAACGCCGGCGCTGGCGCAGGCCGTCCAAGTGGTCGGCACGCTGGACAGCAACGAGATGCCGACTCCGGTGCGGCACATCGTGGACCAGTTGCTCGTCGAGTTCACCACCATCGGCTTCCTCTCCGACGACAACCCCGGTCGCCGCAAACAGCCCGTGGTCACCATCGCCGCGCCGGTTTTCGACCATCGTCGACAAGTCGCCCTGATGGTGGCCGTTCATCCGCTGTGCCCGCTCAGCGCGCGGCAGATCCGGGTCATCGGGAAGAAACTCACCGACGAGACGGCCGCAATCACCAAGTCGCAGCGGCATGCGGTGGATCGGGCCGTTTGACCCCGCCTACACGGCTACCGGCTCGGCCTCGTGGCGACAGATAATCTCCCTTGGAGCGCGATCGACGGAAGGATGAAAAGCCGTGGCGGACAACTACGTTGTGGACGATCTTGCTGGCTTCGTCGTCGGCGCCGAGCCGGCGGACCTGAGCGGGCGGCCCCGGGACCTGCTGAAACGCAAC
>Ga0210389_10000606_pt1 | contig 31474 bp, 20 predicted proteins | sample IncBWH28OmetaG_FD_160127 | JGI IMG/M metagenome (GOLD analysis project Ga0210389, IMG submission 160127) | Forest soil microbial communities from Barre Woods Harvard Forest LTER site, Petersham, Massachusetts, United States - Inc-BW-H-28-O ... | reverse complement strand
CTCGTACGCCATGAACGGCAGACCAGAGTCTTTTTCCGCATCCGCAAGCTTGATTGCTCTCTCGAAAAATCTCAGCGCCTCAGTATGACGATTCACCTCTTCGAAGCCTCTGCCAATCAATTCCAGGAACCTGATCTGACCGCCTGTATCGCCGCTGGCCATCGTCGAAAGAAGTGCGCCACCGAGGAGGCGCGCGGCCCGTCCGGGACTTCCCTCAAGGAAGGCGACCAGCCCTAATTCGCCGGAGGCCCGAGTTGCCCATTGCTTTTCGCCCAACTCATTTGCAATCTCCTGGGCTTCCAACCAATCTCGCTTCGTAGCTCGATAGTCAATTTCGATATCCGTGTAGCCCTTCGCGATCAAGCACCAAAGCCGCAGTCTTTTGTCAGTCTGTACGATGGGATTTTGCAGTTGTTCGTTTAAGAACCGTGAGAGATCGACAAACGACATCGTTTCGGCCTCCGATCTGAGGCGTCCGACCTTGGCGTAAAGTTCGTTCCTGGCGTCGCCCCGCTCGGAGAACAGCTTCTCTGCTTTGGCATAGAGTGGCGTCGCTGCGGGTCCGTTATTTAACCAATAGAAGTGATCGGCGGAGCTAATTAGCGCCTGCGGATCGGTGGACTGTTGTAGGACCGCGGAACCAACGGGAGAACTGGCCGCATTGCCAGAAACCGTTCGGTAGTGGCGAGTGTAGGCGTAGTAAGAGCAGATTGTCAGGAACACCACGACCGGAGCGGCTACAAAGCCCGCCCATCTTGGGACACGCCTGCCCACTGAGAAACCACGCAAATGAGGAATCTACAAAGTCGTAGCGACGAGGCGGCACAGAGCAGTGGCGATGCGGACTAGAACCCAGAACTTTCCCAATAGTTTCTCATCAGATAATAAAAAACGAAAGGCGCTTGGGTGGAAGATACGGATCGGGGGTCTATTGCTTTGGAGGGACCGGTTTCGGAATCCGTAATGTCCACGAACCGCCAAACACGATCGTGCGTCCTTGCGGACGAGCCTTGGCCGAATACTCGTCGTAGTACTTAAAGAAGAGAGTCACAGCCTTCACAGGGAGAATGTAGTTGGCCTGAAAACCAATTGCGTGGACCGAGTAGTACGGAACTAGGCTCGCAGCGACGGGCATGCCTGCCACTAGGTAATTGCCGCCGTTACTCGACACCTGCCATTGCTCATATCCAACCAGTCCGAATTGGGCGAGTTGGCTCATAATCTTTCTTCACGGGAAGGACTTGACCAATTCCCCACTCCATGGTGAAAGCCTGGCCGGGCGTTATCTTACTGAGTTGACCCGATACGGCGCTAGCAACTGTTTTTTGTGTGTGGATTTCCCAGTCTGTGGTCAGGTTTGCGGTGGTACCTTGGTTCTTGGTGATGTAGAGCGTGGTGCCCGATGTGACATTGTTTCCCCAATACCCGGAGCCTACGTTGTTGCTCGCTCCCGCAGTGTATCGACCAGTTGGGGCTGTAAAAGCGTATCCGATGTTGAAGTCAAGCCGCTTCGCAAAGTGCCAGCCAATGTTTACCGGCTCAACAAAAGTATCGGCCAGACCTGATCCACCCGCGCTGAGACTGATCCCGGATGTATTCCCAGGTAAAAGAGGAGATAGGGCGGCCACCACCGAGCCACTCGCATAGTTTACAGCGACATAGGGCATGAAATAACCGCCGAGGATCTTGTGGTGGGGGACGTAATAAATAATGTTCTCATCCACCCAGAACGAATAATTCCCCGTGACGTTCTGAAGAATGCGGTCCCCGTTGGAGTTATTCAGCCGGTCAGCCGAATAATTTAGAGCTAGGTTGGCGTAAGTGATGCCGGGATCCGGAATTACACCGGCGTTGAGGCCAAACTGTCCTGGGACCCATTGCCCTTTCTGTTGTGCCAGCGACGGCAAGATGCACAAGAGCATCAAGCCTGCGGGCATTAAGATCGCGGTCTTGATTTTCACTGTTTTCTCTTTCTCAGCAGTCATCCTTCTATTGTCGTTCGAAGCAGCCTGGCGGAGTGCAGGCCCCACCTCGGCAACTTGGCTTTCATCGCAATCAAGCCGATTTCGAAGTCGATTCCTTATAGCCTTTGAAGTCCTCGCCGACCTTGATGTTGGGGTATTCCTTTAAGCTGCGTTTATATTCACCGATGAGCTTGAAATTCGGCGCCAGTATCCACCCACAAGTCATGTCTGAATTAAACAGGTTATTGTCCTCGTGAGGATCGCTGGTCAGGTCGTATACCATGGGGAACTGCGGCGCGATGTAGGGTTTCTCTAGCGCAGGAGTCTCCGTGTAGCGGAAAATCGTCTTGTAAATTTTCCACTTGATGGACAGCATCTCGCCGTCTATGCCGAAGAACATGTAGCTGTCGCGACCGGTCGTGTTGCTCTTGCCCAACACAAAGTCCGATGCGTCGACGCCGTCGATGGGTCGGTCCTTGGGCACGAGTTTCGACGCACCCACCATACCGGCCAGCGTGGGCAGCCAGTCCACAGCGGCGAGCATCTCGTTGGTGACAACACCGGCAGGGACCTTGCCCGGCCAGCGGATTATCGCTGGCGCTCGCATACTTCCCTCGAACGGCGTGTTCATAAAATCGCCGCGCCAAGGCCCGTTCATACTTGCTCCGAGTTGCGGGAAAGCTCCGCCGCTCGCGTTGTCGCTGCTGACGATGACGATGGTGTTGTCGTCGATGCCCGCATCCCTGACGGCGTCCAGAATCTGACCGACGCGGTAGTCCATCTCGCCGATGATGTCGGCGAACAGGCCGCCACGCTGAGTGGACTTGCCGACGAAATCCGGATGGCCGATCACCGGTGGGTGCATCTCGGAGTAGCCAACGTAGACGAAGAAGGGCTTCTTCGCCGCCGCGTTCTGCTTGATGTACTCCACTGTCTTGGGGATGATGTAGTCGCCGTCCAAGATAGGCCGTACCTTGAGGTCAAAAGGCATCACCGGCTTTGACGGCTTGCCCTTCTTTCCCTCCCAAATCATGGGCACCGGCATGCCGCTCTCCTTGAACAATGGCCACGCGGAATAACCGGCCTCATCACTGCTGTTCTTGATCCCCCACCACTCGTCGAAGCCTTGATCGTTCGGCAGGCGGCCCTCGTGGTCGCCCACGTGCCACTTGCCGTACATTGCGGTGGCGTAGCCAGTGTCTGACAGGAGTTCGGCGATGGTGTATTCCCACGGTGCGAGCCCAGATAGCCCCTCTCCGGGATAAGGGACCCTGATAGTTCCCGAGCGAACCGGGTGCCGCCCGGTCATGATGGCCGAGCGCGTCGGAGTACACTGGGCCTCGACGTTGTAATTGTTAAAACGGATGCCCTCGCTGGCGAATTTGTCGATCCGCGGCGTTGGTATCGTTCCACCGTACGCCCCGAAGGTTCCCCATCCGATGTTGTCCACCACGATGAAGACGATGTTCGGTCGAGTCGCTCCTTTTTGTGTTGTTGCCATTGCCTTAGCTCCTTGCTTTTTTCTTTCATTACTGGCCCCGGTTACTGCCCGCGCATCCGCCCTCTCTCGGGTTCTTTCTGCAGATGGCGTTTTAGCTTTTCCAGCGACTCGATCAATCGCTGATACGCGGCTGCACTTTGTACGACCAACTCAGCCTTTCCCTTGACTGTCAGCAGTTCGGGACGGCCGGTCCGTCGGAGTCTTTCTAGATGGGCCTTTGTATTTCGCTGGAAATTTGTAAGCGAGCCAATGTCCTCTGGTCTGATCATGGCGCTTGTCTTCATCGAGACGATCATCATTGATTTGGCTGCGAATCACATGCGAATCGCCCGTTAAAAAGCGTATCCACGCCACCTCGCTCCTGGAACTGGCAAAAATGCCAGTAGCACTCAGCAAGGAAGTCTTCACAGTCTGGATTCTGCTCGGTTACCGAAGGGACCGCTCTCTGGAATCAAGAGAGCGGAGAAGAATATTCAGTTGGGGTACCTGGGCTTAAGCCACGGACGACGGTGAAATTGCCGCTCTACCCATTGCACGAACCCCGGTTGTGCCTCCACCGCAAGTAGTCGGCAGCGGGTCTTCTGAGGCGCTTGGTGGCACGGTCCCATGAGTGAGTCGCACCGAACCAAGTTCGCTCCAAGCAAGGTCTTGGCACCGAACAAAAAAAGAGCGGAGTGCAAATTAGCACTCCGCAATAAATCAAAAATGGATGGATTCAAGACGGCGTCGTGCGAGTCTTCGGCTTGTTTGTTTTCTTTTCTCGTTTTGTGGCGAGTTCCTTTGCCACGGTTTTGTGGAGTTTCTCACTGTCCACTCGGTAACGTTTGGCGGTGTCCATGAGAACATCGTCGTCGCGGCTTGCGGTGCCTCGCTGATAAGCCGAATCCAGCAGACTGATTTCCAGAAGCAGTTTGCAGAGTTCGGCCTCCTCATATTTGCCTACTTGCTTGCCCAAAAGCTCCTGCGCGGACGCAGAGTCCTTCTTCGTCTCTACCTTGTGCCGCTTCGCCAGAGTCGGAACTTGGCTGTAGGAGAGGTGGCCAATCAAGTAATGCGCGACCGCCAACAGGTCGGCCTTCTTTAACGGAGCCGATACCCGTTGGAGGATCGTAGCCAAGATACGATGGCGAGTCGTGATGGCCAGTTTCTCCTTTTCGATGCGCTTCCGTTCCTCGACCCGCTCCCGCTCGACCTGCTGCGGAGATGGCGTGTTGGGATGGTGGACGCGGCAAGCTGGATCGGCACAAACCTTGACGACCTGTCCGCGCTTGCCGCCGTCCATGACGATGGCCTCAGCCATCCTCTCGCATGGCTTCTGGCTCGCGGATAGCTTGGCGCCTGCGCCGTTTGCCTTTGGCTTCTTGATCTCCAATTCCACGTACTGATTCCGTCCCAAGGGAGCGCCCTCGCGGGAATTCCACGCCGCCGAAATCTGGATTAGCTGCGGCTTGGTTTCCAGAGTCTTTTTCACGCAAGCGTCGATCTTCGCCCGGTAACAGTCGGGCGAAGTGCAGGAATCCTTACGAACGTCGGGGAAAAGTAGCTTGTTGAATCCGGTTCGCTTCGGGCAGCTGACGCACGAACCTGCTTCGGGAACGAGTGTTTCATCCTGCTTGTCAAATGGCGCAGACGCCAGTTGAAGCAAGATGTTCGATTCAATCCACGATGCCAGCTCCCGGACTGGAATCAGGACTTGGCTGTTGCCTTCGCTTGTCCACAAGCCCCGAAATGCAGCGGAGAATGCTTCCTGCTGTTGCGAAGCCGGGAGCTTGGCGATCAGCAAAGCGTGAGCGATGGTGATCTGGTCTTTCAGGAATGCCTCGGCCACGGGCGGTATGAGATCGGCGAGTCGAATGCGACCGTAGACGTATGCCTCACTCTTGCCAGCACGTGAGGCTATGGTTGCGATGGTGTAGGCGGGTTCTCCGAGTTCCAAGAGCGACTTGAAACCCAGAGCTTCCTCAAGCGGGTGGATGTCCTCGCGTTGCAGGTTCTCAACGCATTGGGCCTCGATTGCCTCAGCGTCCGTCAGCTTGACTACACGGACGGGAAGTTTTTCGAGTTCCGCCAGCTTCGCCGCTCTGAGACGGCGTGCCCCGGCTACAACTTCGTACTTACTTTCCTCCAGTTCGCGCACCAGAAGAGGGGCCAGAATTCCTTACGTCTTGAAGCTGGCGGCGAGTTCTTCGAGGCTTTTTGCATCAAAGCGTTTGCGGGGATTGGTGGCTGACTCCGCAAGCGCCGTGATAGGAACGCTGCGATATTCATGATTGGCAACTGCATTTTGCGTACTGTGCATCGTCTTTTCTCCTTTATGTGTGATTGGTCATGTGTTGGTGGGCTCGGCGCACACATCGGGCCTGAAAACCCACCGCTGCAGGTGTTGGCGTGTTATGCGGCTGTGGCGAGTGCCGCTGGCTCGGGGGCGATGCCCCCGAGAATCACGGCAGCGGTTTGCTGGACGGCTTCCAAGCTCTCGCGCAGAAGATTAGCGTCTCCGTGCCAAAGCTGGATGTAGTCCTGGGATGCGGTTCCGTTTTGCAGTCCGACCGATTGGCAAACCACAAATGCCACGGCTTCGGCTTCGGTCTCGCGGACTTGTTTGGTGGTTAGGGTGCGGCGGTCGCCACGATGCAACATTTCGTGAGCGATCTCATGCACAAGCGTTGAGAATTCCTCGGCTGGCTGCATCCCGGAAAGCAGCTTGATCTTGCCGCCATACGAGAGACCTCTTGCGGGAGCAATTTTCTCGGAGAAACTAATCTCGACGCTTTGCGATTCAACGAACTTAAACAGACGTTCGCGGTATCCGCTCACGTCGCCGTTGACTTCGGTCAGCGTGGGAAGGTCTTTGCCTTCGGTCTGGCTAACATCGAAAACGTAGACGGCCCGGAAACCGTACAGCGTCCGTTGACCCTCAGTTGTTGCGTCTTCACTCGGCTCGTCGGTCGCTACATCCTTCGTGCTTCGTTTTCCGACCATCGGGGCGAGAATGAAAATTCCCTTTTCTCCCCGTTTAACGAAGCGGCCAAGCGAGTTCCATGTCCGAAGTCCGGCAACGTTGGTAGCATCGGGCTTCTGACGTGCTATGAGCATGATGTTGCCGAAGCTGTAGGTATGAAACTTCGCCATTGCTCCGAGGTATGCGGTGAGGATTTCAGTGTGACCGGACTCCAAAGCTGCAACGAGGAAATCCACGGCCTCTTTGGTTCGCGTGTTGACTTCTTCTAATTTCATGTTTTTTCCCTTTCTGCCGTTTCCGGCTTGTTTCTTTCTTCACTAGAGCGGCAGCGGGAAGAAGCAAGGCGGAACGGTGAAAGGGACAGAACGGAGGCCGAAGGAGGGTGGCAGGGCGTGAGGGAAAGCGCGGTGAGTGCCAAACGGGGTTGGGGTTAGTTTGGCGCGAAACCGGCGCAGTCCGAAACGCCCATCCGAGCCGCGGCCGAGCGGCGTCCACCCGGAAGAGGACGTAGTGGGGCAAATTGCGGAGCCACCTATCGAATCAGAGCAGTGTGGGGCGACTCGGGGGAGCCTTTGATACTTGTATCGGGTGGAGCCGATGGAGAAGCAGGGAGCACACAATTCGCACGCGACGGCAGCAGAATACGGGGCGAATCATGGTTTTCTTGGTGTCCGACAGTCAGTCAGACTGCTATTACCTATGTTTCGAGTCACAGCCCCGCGCATTTTCCAAGCCGTAGTCCATAATGCGGTTTCGTCGCCAAAATCTTCGATCCACACGAAACCGGCTTCTTCCCCAGAAATGTCAGCAACCTGCTAATCTGATTCTTGCGATTGCTTTGTGCACCGCCACGGTGTACCGTGGTGCACAGAGTTAAAGACATCGAGATGACTCAGAAAAGACATTCAAACGAGAGGGCAAGGCTCACACGGCAACCACGTGCGTCCATTACGTTCCCGCCAAAGCTATATCGCATCCTTGAAAGCCTGGCGAAGGAGAAGAAGGTCTCTATCGCCTGGGTAGTCCGCGAGGCCGCCGAACAATACGTGGCAGCTCAGGGTGCTCAAGCGGAAGAGAACACAAGAGGAGGTCGAGCATGAGCACGGCGCCGATTGTGCCCTCCTTGTTCAAACACGGCTCTACATGGGTTCGTGCTGACTTCCACATGCACACCATCGCTGACAAGGAGTTTTCCTATGTGGGAGACCCGAATTTCTTCGTCTCGGATTACGTTGCGGCAATGAAGAAGGCAGGTATACGGATCGCTGTGATCACGAACCACAACAAGTTCGACCGCAATGATTTCAAGGCCTTGGCGAAGACAGCTAGAAAGGAAGAAATGTTCGTGCTGCCGGGCTTGGAGCTTTCGGTTAAAGATGGCTCCAATGGCATTCACGTTCTAGTCGTGTTCAGTGATTCATGGGTCTCAAACCGGGAGAATACGAATTATATCCAGAGCTTCTTAGGCTTGACTTTTGCGGGACAGGCCAACTTTGAGCACGAAAATGGACGCTCAAATCATGACCTGCAGGACACGATCCGGGAACTCGACAAGTTCAGTAAGGATTATTTTCTGATTTGCGCCCATGTTGAGGCGAACAACGGATTATGGGGCGGACTTTCTGGTGGGCGCATAACCGAAATTGGGAAATCAGAGCAGTTCCAGGAGAGATGCGTCGCCTTTCAGAAGGTGTTAACACACGACAAACGGACGCAGGTCAAATCGTGGCTCGCAGAGTGGTATCCAGCGGAAGTGGAAGGATGCGATTGCAAATCCATAGCCGACATCGGCAAGGGAAAGCAGACGTACCTGAAAGTCGGCGCCTTCACGTTCGAAGCGGTGAAATTTGCGCTCCTCGACTATCCCAATCGCGTGACGACCTCGAAACCTAAGCAGGAAAATTCGTTCATCAAAAGCGTTTCATTTGAGGGTGACAAACTGGACGGAAAGACTATCGATTTTTCAGCGGAGCTCAACACCTTCATTGGTATTCGTGGAAGTGGAAAATCTACGATCCTTGAGGCGGCGAGGTACACACTCGATATCCCATTCGGAAAGAATGCCGCTGACAAGGAATATAAAGAGAACTCGATAAGGAATGGCCTCGGTAGTGGCGGAAAGATCACGCTGGTTGCTATGGATCGCCACGGACAGGAGTATGAAGTACGACGCATTGTCGGCGAACAGCCCGATGTCTACGTTGGCGGTAGGTTGCAGCCGGGAATAAACATTCGCGAGACCGTATTGCACAAGCCGATATATTTTGGACAGAAGGATCTCTCCAACACGGGCGAAGGCTTCGAGAACGATCTGGTCGAAAAGCTCGTAGGGGACAGACTTATCGACATTCGCCATTCGATCACGGAGCAGCGCCAGACCGTGGTGGAGCTAACCCAACGACTGCAGAAACTCTCCGACGTGGGTGAGAAGCAAAAAGAGTACGAAGCCAAGAAGCAAGATGCCGAATACCGCCTTAAGATATTCAAACAACACGGTGTCGAGGAAAAACTCCAAAAACAGGTAGATTTCGAGCAGGATGGACGTACGGTCAAAGATCTTAATGATTTCGTGACCGGCTATATCCAAGAACTTGACGACTTCCTTGCGCGATATTCTGACGAGTTTGTCAGTCGCGGGAGATACACTAGCAAGCAAAATCAAACGTTCTTTACTGAGCTTTTTGCGATTTTTGATCGCATAGCTAAGGGATTCGCGGAGCTAAAGAAGACTTCCGCTCAAGCGAAAGCTGCCGCCACAGAGTTGAAAAACAAGGGGAAACAGTTCGATGCCCTTAGGAACACTCTGAAAGAGGAATTCGCGGACGTGGCGCGCAAACTCTCGGAAGACTTAAAGTCCAGCGGCGCCACAGCGTTGAAACCTGATGAATTTCTTCGATTACGTAAAGTCATCGCAAACGCCACGCAGATCCTTAAGGCGCTTACCAAGGAAAAAGAACAGCAGCTGACACTGCAGACGCAGCTGTCTTCAGCACTCACCGTCCTCAACGATCTGTGGCATCAAGAATTCAGACTCATCAAGCAGGAGCTGGATAAGATCAATGCTCAGGAGACGGCGCTGCAGATCGACGTCATCTATAAAGGCGACAAGGATGCTTTTCTTGGGTACATGAAGGACATCTTTCGTGGTAGCAAAATCCGGGAAACAACCCTCAGGGAGCTAGTTAACGCCTTTGCTGACGGAGCCGGAGTTTATCGCGAACTGGACAAGGCAAAAGGGCTTGTCGGAGGTTCGGCTGGTGTCTTTGACGAGTACCTCCAAGAGAATCTGGGCGCCTTGCTTACTTGGCAAGTGCCAAACTCCTTCGCGATCAAGTACCACGGAAAGCAACTCAAGAATCATTCCCTTGGGCAGCGCGCGTCCGCATTGATCCTTTTTGTCCTGAGCCAGCGGGAGAACGATGTGATCATCATTGACCAACCGGAGGATGACCTCGACAACCAAACGATCTATGAAGATGTGATCAAGCTCGTCAGAAAGCTTAAGCCCAAAACGCAGTTCATTTTCGCTACCCACAATCCGAATATCCCTGTTCTGGGCGATGCCGAGCAGATAATCGCTTGCGAGTACACCGAAGATTCCATCCAACCAACGGTGGGAAGCATCGACGCACCTGCACTGCAGGAAGCAATAGTCAGTATTATGGAGGGTGGTAGCGAGGCGTTCCAGCGAAGAAAGGAGATTTACGAGATTTGGAAACAGTAGAGCTCCTGGAAATTGCTGCTCGGGGCGAGGACAGCCGCCATCAATTCAAAGCTGATGTGACGAATCAGACCTCCTTGGCCAGTGAGATTGTCGCGTTTGCCAACTCCGGTGGCGGAAGGATTTTCATTGGCATAGACGATGATGGAACCATCAGCGAGCATGATGCAGGAAGCGTTCATCGCCTTAATCAATTGATAGGTAACGCTTCTTCGGAATCAGTGAGGCCCGCGATCAATCCAACCACAGAGAACGTTTCCGTTGGAACAGGAGTGGTGATTGTCGTGACGGTTCCTGACGGAATCAGCAAGCCATACATGGACAATACCGGGGCCATCTGGGTTAAAAGCGGCAGTGATAAACGAAGAGTCACAGCGCGTGAAGAGCTACAGCGAATGTTCCAAGCCGCTCAGCTCGTGCATGGCGACGATGTCCCAGTTCCTGGCACTTCCGTCGCGGACGTAGATTTGGACTATTTCCGGCGATTCTTTCGAGCAAGATACGAGCAGGATATGGACCAGCAAGGACAGTCGCTAGGGCAGATTCTCTCCAACATGCGGCTCTTGAGCGACGGACTGCTCACGGTAAGCGGTATCTTGCTTTTTGGCCGCGATCCCCAAGCGCTGCAACCGGTGTTTCACATTAAGGCGGTTTGCTACCCCGGCAACGACATTCATACGAGCACCTACCTCGATAGCGCCGACATCCACGGTCGCATACAGACGCAATTTGAGGAGTCCCTTAGCTTCATATTACGAAACCTGCGACGAGAACAGAGGGGGCAGGGTGTAAATACAACCGGCGAAGTGGAAATCCCCCGAATCGTGTTTGAAGAGCTTCTTGCTAATGCTCTGATCCATCGCGATTATTTCGTTTCTGCGCCCATCCGGATTTTCGTATTTGACGATCGCATCGAGATTATCAGTCCGGGGTATCTGCCAAATAATCTGACGGTAGCAAACATTCAGACTGGAAATTCCAATATCCGCAACCCCATTCTCACTTCGTTTGCCACCAAGCTGCTACCGTACCGGGGACTCGGCACTGGGATCTTGCGAGCCCTTCGAGAATATCCGACCATCGATTTTATCGATGATAGGGAGGGGAACCTATTTCGTTCCATTATTCGGCGTCAACCGAGGCCCACTGCCGTACCGAGCGCTGAGGTTAACTAGCGATCGCCTGCTTGCGCGGGGAGTCTAGGCTCGATTCCGGGTGAGTACCCAAGAATATTTACATCAAGGCGATAGAGGGCATTGCTCGCTACTATAGCGCCGACTGCCAAGAATTCAACCCTTGGTGTGGACTGTGCAATATTCAGCACCAGAGCGCAAGAGGTCACCGTTGGCAGTCCTCGGACGTGAAAGCTAGGACGGAGTAAATGCAGAAGGCGCATATCAAATCGGAGGTGCTCGCTTCGGGAATTGAGAAGATTAATGAAATTTCGCGAACGGCCTTCGGTTCAGAGGACGATCTGATCAACAAAGTCGTCCTGCCCTTTTTTCAGGTAATCGGATATGGTCCCGATTCTTTTGAACTCAAACTTCCGGTGCAAGGGTACAGACCGAGTCGGCCTGGGCGTAAACCGGAGGCAGATTGCGTCTTTTTTTCCGGTCCAAAACACGATGGGAAATCGAGTCTGCTGGTAGCAGAGATTAAGCGAGACGATCCAGAATTTCCAGAACAACAGGCGAGATTCTATTCCGCAAACCTTTTTGTTCCTTTCTATATCGCATGGAGCGGTTTCGCATTTGAAGTCTGGCAAGTGCAAAACTTCCGTCCGCCTGCACTCGTTGGCCGATATCGGCTTGACCAGATGGACAGTGTTGCATTCGCTGAGCTGAAGGAACTGTTGGCTCCGGGCAAAGTAGAAAAATACTGCGCCGAAAACGAGATCAAGCTATTCGACCACGACAATCAGCGCCAAAAACTTGAAGCCCAGTACCTTGGTCGGCTTGCGGCCGACCTTTGTTCATTTAAGGCCCTCGACTTTCCTCAAATCCGCGACCTGGACGCGCACTATATTGACCTTGGGCTAAGAGAGCATGACGTAGTTCCGGTGCGTGCTGTCAAACCCGAGATCGAGCAGGGCGAGCACCCTGAAGCCATTGGAAAAAACCCGGAAGACAGTCGAACGTTTCATGCGTCGGACCTGTTGGAGTCCGAGTCGGCAATCGCAATCATCGGAGATCCCGGTGCTGGGAAGAGCACCCTCGTCAGGCACCTCTGCCTGGACAACGCGTATGCTGACAGCCGTCGCTTGCCAATTCTGGTTTCGGTCAAAGAACTCTCCGCGACCGGCGAGACGCTGGTTGACTGCGCGTTGCGACAAATCGCTCTTTATGGCAACACTGACAATCCAAGGTACTTGTATGATGATGCGCTTGCAAAAGGCAGGATTCTTCTGTGCGTTGATGGCATAGATGAGCTGGGGATCGATGATCCAAAAGATGCGCGGGCTGCGATTGTGCGATTCAACGCCGAGCTCTCAACGATTCTTGGGCCAAATACAGGTAACAGAGTCGTAATAACAGCAAGGCGAGAATCGTGGCCTGCGTGTCGACCTCTCCTCTCTCAGACGTTGCGAGAGTTTGTTGTCCTGCCGCTCACGCGAAGTGCGGTGCGGTCCTTCGTCTCGAAGTGGTTCGCGGAATCGCCAAACGACGGTGAGCGTGTCATTGATGTTTTGCGGTCCAGAGATTGGCCTTCCTATACGACAAACCCACTCCTGCTCACACTTACTTGCGCATGCATTCCGGCTCGGGGCGAACTCCCACGGCGAGCGTCTGAACTCTATGATCGCTTCTTGTCGTTCATCTTGGAACAGTGGGACAAGACTAGGCGCATCACCGACAATCCTCCTATCGTCAGGCTCGTTCCCGAAGTTGCATTGCCGGTTCTTGCCGCATTGGCGCTCACTTTTCACAGGCAACACCGCGCGGCCTTTACTCGCTCAGAAATCATCGACGCTATTTTCAAACATTTGTCGCTGCTGCCGCCGCCCGTTCCAACGGCCCGTGACGTGTTCCTTGAACTTACGAAGCAGCATGGCATGCTTCGATCTTGGTCGATCGATCAGTACTATGCATTCCCCCATCTCTCGTTGCAAGCGCACCTTGCGGCCATGGCCCTGCGATCGCAGGCTGACGGGTATCGCACCTTACTCGACCACAAACACGACTCCTTCTGGCGCGAAGCGACACTTCTCTATGCCGAGCTCGGGGACATCTCTGATTTAGCGAGGGATCTCCTGGAAACAACGGATGACCTCTTGGCATCGAACCTCCTACTACTTGCTGACTGCTGGGCGGCTGGTGGTGAAATTCGCGACGCCAATCTTTCGAGGGCTACGGCTCAGCGCCTAGCTTTACTGGCAAAGGGTGACAACAGATTCCTGGCAGATCAAGCGATCAATGTGCTTGCACGCATCCCCGCTGCAGACGGTAAGACGACACTGGCAGGTATGATGCGAACTCCGGACGGTAGTCTCGCTAAAGGTACGGCGAGCCGTTTCGCCGTGCTCCTCTTCGGCGAGTCAGCGTTGGAGGAAATCGTAGCGAAACTCGGGCTAACTGGAAATGACGAGGACCTTCTAGAGAATTTTGCGTGTCTTCCGCGCCGCGTCGCTGTTGAACGACTTCGGGCACTGGTTCTGCGAACGGACTGGCCCAAGAAGTCCGCTAAACATGACCCTGGCATTCGCCACCTTCGTCGCAGAGCCGAAGAGTTAATCGCAAAAGTAGGTGAAGACCTGGCGATACCCACTTTAATGCAGTTGATGTCTGCGCCTCAGTTGTCCAATTTTGAGAAGAGTGGATGCGTATCCGCTCTTACCACGATCGACGATCCACGCGTTCCGCAGCGTTTGCGCGATGTTGTTGCCGGACACTTCCCAATGGATTGCCGCATTCAGGCGGCCGGTGACCTCGCGCCAAATGAGCCCGAGGCACGTCGCTTTCTCCTCAAAGTTGTAGCGGACGAAAGCCAGGACTACTTCGATCGGCGCGATGCGGCGGGCGAATTGGCGAAGTTCAAGGGTTTCACTGATGACGATCTCTCTGCCTTCAGAGCACTAATTTTCGACCCTGAGCCAGTATTCGTGGGGGGACCGAATGTGGCCGTTAGCACACTTGGAACGATCGGCACGAAAGCGTCTCTTGACGTGCTGCATGAAGCTCGAGAATTTTGGAGCAAGTCGGGCTATGAGCACGCTCCCAAAGTCCGCAACGCTATCACCCAAGCTCTGAATCTAGAGGACAAATCAACGGACCTTCGCGCCATCTTGGAAGAAGCTGGCGCGGATCATTGGATAAATACCGAACTTCCTAGAGTGGCCGCCGAATACCATCGTCGGATGCCACAGCAGGCAAATGAGCTTTTTCTGACAGAATTGCGTGCACACAGCAAGGAGTTTTCTTATGCTGGAACTGTACCGTCGGCAGTTTTCGCCATCTTACCGCAAATTCCATTGACCGACGCTTTGCTCGAGGCAGCGATTGAATTTGCTAGGAAACATCCCAAAGACACCCACTCCTGGAAAGGGCTTGCAAGAGTCTGGCGCCGCCGCGATATCTCAACCGCACAGCGCGCATTATTTTCACAATAAAGTTATTTCTGGTTCTGGACCACTGCAAGTTTCCTCTGAGTGAGGAACCAACAAACCAACTCGTTCTCCCGCGAAACGCTCAGAGGCGCGCGCCCCAAGGAAGATATCGTCTACGTCGATAACAGCGCCCCGATGTAGGCAACAAGGGCAGAAGCGTTGCGGAACAGAAATTCTGCGTCGCCACGCCTAAAATAGTCCGGAGCTGATGGATGGACTGATTTACTAGCCAGCCCCCACAAACGCTTGAATTGATCAGCAAGGTATTTTGCTTGCTCCTCCTCAAGCTTCGGGGAGAGGTGGTCGTGGATCAACGTATCCACTCTGACCCCAAAAGTAGGAGTGCCTGGGAGCTTCAGATCCCGAACGTCCATAATCGATTCAATAGCCAATCTACAGTGAGCGACGACCTTATCGTATTCTCCTTCGATCAATTGTTTCTGCGCCTGACGAAGCTCCTCAACGGACCGAGGCAGTCCAGTTTGCTTAGACGGGTCGGCGATCCGAAACTCGAGTAGTTCGAGTCTCCCGTATCCGGTCTGCGATAGAATCTGCTCTGCCCACTGCGATTTAGGAATCTGAAACACAATTGGTTGCACTGTGGCTTGGCGAAATTCCTGCACCTCCCCGGTCTGGCGGTGGACTGCAATCATGGGTCTGAATGAAAGCGCCGCGCGCAGGTTTCCCGAACGCTCCCGTTCGATTCTGGCAATCGCTACTAGATCCAAAGGAATCTCGAGTCGCCATTGTGAACTACGACCGACGTGTTGATCTGTGGCATATATGAGCGTGTCGTCCCGAAAGGGCGCGACAACGCGCTGCTCCGGAGAGGAAAATTCACCGGCGATGTGCATACACGACAAAGGGAAAAGTACCGTCTGATCCGTCCTCGTGTGGCGCAACCACGCCGTAAGGCTGACGTCGATGGTGAAACCGAGCAGGGGGAATTCGGGCCCTCCGCGTGAATAGATATATTCAGTTTCAAAACCTATCGTGCCAACTTGCGCGCTCTCGAGCTGAATTATTGTCTTGGGCATCGTGTGTTCCGATTACTGGGAAACGGAAACTATATCAAGTGCCGGCCCCGAAGAAAAAGCGCCCCATCATCCTCGATCACGACATCTTACGGTTTTCAATGGCCAGAATGAGATCGTCCTTTGTCTGGTAAAGTTCGGAAGTCATAATCAGATTGTAAAAACAAGTCCATGCGTTGAGCATAAAAGTGGAAAGCGCCTCCATGTCCTTGATCGACTGGCCGTGATGAACGAACGCAGACCGCAGTCGATAAACTTCTTTGGCATTTGCGACGATGGCCTTTCGGGCCGCCAATGAGTTGCCACAAAGAAACGCCATCCTTTCGCTCACATTTTGTCCAATCGGTTCACTCTCATTGCGAAGAAGTATCGACTCCAGTGCGACAAGAATGTATATCAACTTATCAGCGGGCTGGACTGCGAGGGAGTTCCTGGAATAGACGAGCAACACATCGTAAAGATCTTGCTGGAAGGGGGACCGTTTGCTTTCTCTCCACAACGCGCTCACACGATCGAACAGCATCCGGAACTGGGCCAAATATGAGTTGGAGAGCACCCATGGCTGTGTCGAGTCCAGAACACCTCGAGAATAAGTCGTTATCGAGTCGTTCTCCAAAAACAGTTCTGCGCTGCGGCGCACGTTTTCGCTCCCTAACGGCACGCAGTACGAGCGCAGCTTAGGCGTCCAATTCGCGGGGGAGAAAAAACGCAGCAACCCCGCCGCCACTTCCGCCTCCTGGCGCGCCGTGTCGACTGCCCGCTTTTGTTCAGCACAAATCTTGACAACCACCCCCGCACAACCCTGGATTGCCGAACGGTCCCGCGCGAAGGCGAGCCGGACGGCTGCGGCGGTCTCGGCGTCCGGAATCGGTATTTTCGCTTCAGCCTCATCCATCATCTTACGAGTGATCGTGCGCAGCATGACTGGGCCCATCGGAATTGTTGATTCAAGATACGTTTGAAAGAGTGGTACCCAAATCTCGAAGTCTCTGATTTCTTCATTGGCGCGTTTCGAGATGTACTCGCTCAAAGTCCCCAGTGGCTGACACCTATGAGAAAACTCAACCCACTCGAACACTGCATCCCGAATGAATTCGAAGCTCGCCACTGCGCCTAGGTCCCCATGCCTTTGGAACCGCTCGGCTAAATCCTTCAGAGCTCTGAATCCATCGCCGATCAAGCCGATCTTTGGGATAGTGTTCCCAAAGAATCGACCGACTTCTTCCCCCGTGCCATCGACAATCGACTGCCTCACCCCAATGTCGCCAATAATGTCTTGTTCTGGTATGTGCATCACAGGATGGATATCAGGCCGGAAGGCCTCCTGGAGTTTCGAAAACCGAGGCTCCGATGTGATTTTGATGAGGAGCTGTTTCCCCAGTTCATCGAAGCGTTTTGCCGCTTCCGGATGCAATTGGATCGTCATACAAGAGAAAGTATCACGTATCGCTTGGCGTCCCCATCCGCGATTTCTATCGGTTGACCTTCCGATCAACTCGTCGTAGCCATAGCGTTTCCTGCCCGCAAAGAAAGACACACTTTCCGCGCACTCCATGCCCGGCAACTTGATTGTTGATCAGCGGGAACAAGAGGAGACGACTGTTGGAATGTCAGTCGCTCGAAAACGAAGTGTCTCAAGAGAACAAAAGCGGTCAAATGCTCTACAACGTTTTTTCCAATGACCAGCCTTGGGGGCCGCGCTTCCCGGCTACGATTCTGCCAATGGCTTCTCGTTCAGGAATCGAGTACAAAAGCCCAGTCTGTCGGGTCCTTAGGCCTAACCAATTCTTTGTCTCTAGGCAAACGGCCAAGTATTTCTCGCTCGGCGATAAGATTGCGGCTTCCACTTGTGATCTTGCATTTGCGACTCGGGAGATGTCTTCCCCTATCGCGGTCCAGAGCTCAGCCTTGTCGCCTTTTCTTCGCAGCCCATTCAGCAAATCTACCAACGGTTCGAGGCGACATGCGCCATTCGTCATGAATTCGAAGTGCGCATTCGTTTGCGTTAGGTCACACATTCTCAAATCGTCAGGGTGAATCTTTTTCCCACTCCACATACAGAGTTTTGCTTCGGCTGGAACGCAGTATTTTCCCGACGCTGAAGCAATGCTTTCCGCTTGCAGCGCGCGAATACCCGAAACACTGCTTGAGACAAAGAACTCTTTTAGAGCCCGCTTGCCCGTAACACCAGATCTCTCAAGCAAGGATGGCAAAACCTTCTTATTCGACACTTCGCATCTCAGCAGCACACCCGGAACAACGATCTTTCCAGTCGCGTCACACTGTTCGCTCTCTTCGGGTAAAAGCGGTTGTCCCGTCTCCGCGCACAGAAAAAATTCATCGCGATAACCAGTCTTGCCGCTTACAATCGATCGTTGCTGCCTGTCCTTCCGATATCGTTTGCCTGATACCGTGCTCGCTTCGAGTTCATCAGTGAGGACGAGCGCTCCAGTGAACTCACATCTTCCAAGGAACTCGGGCTCAGCGCGTTTACCTGACAAGTCTGATGTCTTCAGAATGGATTTCAGGACTTTGTTATGAGTTACGGATGATTCTTCCAGCTCATCTTGCAAGGCTCGCTTACCTGTAGCGGCACATTGCTCGATAAATTCGGGCAATGCTGCTCGATCGCTAGCTTCGGACGTTACGAGTAAGTGTTTCAACACGGACAAGCCGCTAATCTCGCAACGCGCGAAGCATTCAATAGGAGCAACCTTTTGAGACACCGCACAGCGAAATAGCTCCGGGCACCTCCGCTTGCTTTCGGCGGGAATGACAGCGATACTGGTTTCGTATTCATGCTCAGATCCCAGATCGAAAAGAGTCTTCAGCAAAAGCTGCCGTCGAACTGTCCCATCCATACCAACCAGAGTTGTGTCTAAACGAGGCGTAAAGTCGTCTTCAACCTTTTTCCTCTTACGCGCATCTGCCCCTGCGGCGACCAATTCCTGACCCCGCCGATCGAGGTAGAAGCGACAGAATTCAGAGACGCCCAGATCTTGCGTTGCTTTTTCGACCACAGACGCGCTGTTTATTCCGACCGCTTCTGGCGTCTTTAGCGGATCGGAAATTGGACTTGCTCCCGTTAAACCTGCTGAAACCCAGTGTTCGTCGGGAAAAGTGTTGATATCCACTAGCCGTTCGTAGCTGTCATGACCCACAGTTGCGCGTACCCGCACGGTTGCGGTTCCAGAAAATGATCGAAGTGTTTCACTAATCTGGCTGGAATGGAAGTTTCCTTCAAAACCCTCGACCCATTCCCTTGCCATCTGTTGCGCTTTAGAAGCTGCCTTCTCGTCGAGATCCCGGGCTTGATGTAACCCAGTGTCGACCATCCTCGTGACCAGCCGGCTGAAAGCTGGTGTGCCCGGACGGTAAAGGACCGCATTTGAGGAGTGCCCTTCGTCAAAACAAATCCGATCTATTCGGCCATCATCCTCGCTAACATACAGGCCGTCAGGTTCTTGAGTTAACCGAGCTCCGAGACTGGCCAGTGCCGCCAAGACAAATTCTCTGGCGCCCATCGACCTTTCGACAACCGGCAAATCGGGATATGGAATCTCGTCCCCAACAGCATCTTCCATCTTTCCGAACATCGCGTCGATGGTTTTTTCTTGATTCTGGAGCTCAACCTTGGCATCGGCTATGCTCTTTTCCGCAAGCTTCGTTGCCGAGTCCACATCTCTGCCGGCTAGGGATGCGATGACAAGGCGGCGGATCAATTCCTGGAACGGTAAACCATCTTCGTTCTGCTCGTTCATCCCCGTCGCCTCAAGCAGAGCTTCTATATCTCCGATCGCATGAGATGCCAGCTGGAGTTTCTCCATCAGTCTTCCTACGATGTACTCCTCAAAAGTTCCCCGCAGAATCATGTTGCAGATGCAAACGCTTGCGTGCTCTGAAGCCAGTCGCTGAATGCGTCCGATGCGCTGTTCCACAATCATCGGATTCCAGGGCAGGTCGAAATTAACGAGAACATTCGCAGCCTGGAGATTAACGCCCTCGGATCCTGCCTCGGTTGAGACAATTACGTGGATCTCTGGTACTGCCTTCTTAAACTTCGTGATCGTACGCTGGTTTCGTTCGCCCGAATCCCCATTGATTAAGCCGCACGTGATTCCTCGCGTCAGCAAAAACGATTCGATGGTCGTTTGAGTTTCGCGCCTCGTCGTGAATACGACCAGTCGCCATCGGTCAGGCTGCTCGGCTCGCAATTCTTCAACTAGGGAGGCAAGACCACGCAGTTTGGCCGTGACGCTGATCTTGCCAACAATCTCGTCGACTTGCGTGGCTACACTTTGGGGCACCGTTCCCTTGGCAGCCATATTGTTGAGCTCGGTACGCACTGCATGTGGGCTGCTGATCACAGCCTGAAGAATTGAAATCTGCGAAAGGCGGTTCAGGCTTCGGATGGAACGGGCAATGACGTCGATGAGCTCAAGCTCTTCGGGAACTGGGTCAACCTTATGTAGTTGGACGACACGTTCAGGGAAGTGTAGGTTCGCATCCGCCCGCCGAATTCTGGACATGTACCCGTAAACAATCGATCTGAAGCTGTCGCGCATATGGGGGGCGAGGCGACGAGCTTGTGTCCGATCGTCAGCGATGAAGGTTCTAGCGAACATCCCCTCGCTTCCGAACGGATTCTGGTGTCCTCGCGCGATCGACAACAAATCAATGAGCGAATAGATATCCCACAGCCGATTCTGAAGAGGCGTTGCAGTGAGCATAAGGACATACTTAAACATGCGGTTGGCTAAAGCGTCGCGAAATCGTTGCGCTACCTGAGGCGGCTGGTTTGTTCCGTAGAGATTACGGAGCTTGTGTGCCTCGTCTAGAATCAGCATTTCGAATCCGGATTGACTCAATGCTTCGAGATACATTCGCGCAGAATGGTACGTCGTGATAACAGCGCCCCCGCCGTCCGGTACCTTCGCCTTCACAAGATCGTTTCCTACGGCCTCAACACCAGGGATTGCAAACTTGGTCTCTAGTTCCTCCTTCCACTGCGGCATGAGCAACTTCGGACAGACAACGAGGATCTTCGAGACTCGGTGTCGCGCCATCAGTTCACTGGCAATCAGGCCAGCACTAATCGTCTTGCCTAACCCAACGTCATCGGCCAGGAGAGTCACTGGGAGGCGCCGACAGAAAGTCACCAAATTGCTGATCTGGTGATAATACGGTTCGATGTGATTATGCCATTTAGGCTCTGACTTTAGATCCTGGCGATCTCGGATCAGAATGGGATCAACCAAGTCCCATTCCTGGGCAGCTCGGTAGAGCTTGTAAGCAGAAGGATCGCGGGTCCTTCGCAGGGTTTTTGCTTGAAGTTTCGGGAGCTGAATATCCATCGGCTTCTAAGGGATCTGAATTAAATTTGTTAGCGCCCGCCAAATTGCAAACATTCCATACGAATCGAGCGCGCAGTAATCTCTTAGGTTTGCGCGCAGCCTCGCACATTCTTGCGCATCCAGTTCACCTGAGATGATCTTGCTCCAGGTTAATGAGGCCGTGGCTCCATCATGGATTCCGAGGTTCGAATAACTGAGTTCCGGAGCCAGGACCGGTAAGACCTTCTTGATGGAAACTGATCCACACAAGTCCCTATGAACAAACAGCTGTTTTGAAAAGATGTCCATCAGATCATAGAAACGATCGTTGAGCTCAACAAGGTATTCGCGTGCAGGCGAATATCTGTGGGCAGCACTGTCGTTAACGTGGCATTCGAAACCCTTGTTCCAAGCAATCACAGAACCAAATGGTGTAACGTGTTCGCGAAGTGAATTTAGGAAATCACAGGTGGGATCGCCGCCCCCTACGTGCAGGAAATCGCAGTGTATCGGCTCCTCGCCAGGCGAACCGACGATGTGGACCGAATACTGCAGTGGAATTTGGTCGTAAGGCGAATAGCCACTAAACAGTGGCAGGGCGGACGCGAATGTCTCATAGTCGATGAAGTGAAGAGGAAAAGTAAGGTCTGCTAGTTCCTTCGCGATTGCGTCCCTGTCGATTATCGTTTGGTCGGTTCGATATGCTCGAAGCTGATGGCTCTGTCCTTTCGTGAGCTCGATGTCAGAAGGTATCTCCTCTAGCGCGAAATAGCCGGCATCGACCAGCTCTTTGAGCTTTTTGGGGCTGCTCCCTATGCGGGCAATATCGTGGATTCCGTAATCCGGCACGTCCGGATTCGAATAGTGAAATGTGCTGCAGTGCCGGGATCTACCTTTATATATGCACGCACACGGACCGGATGGCTCTGTCCGGGCCAGGAGATAAACTCGCGCCTCTTGCATTTCTTTACTGACGACGTCTGAGATGTCGTCCACATCCGCGGTGAGATCGACCGTATTGAATAACTTCTGGATGTCGAGATCGTCCTGGCGCACGTAGTCGGGATTAAGCAGTATCAGAGAGGCTCGCTTCAGTTTGATACCGTGTTGTCGAAGAAGAACAGCTTGAAACGCAAGGTCGTAAACATGCTCGTCTTTTTGTTTGGTTGCGGACTTTATCTCATAGATCGACCATTCGTCCGTCCCGGGCTCGCGCTGCAGAACATCTACTATGGCGACACACCCTTCTCGCTCGAATACCGGCTGGAATAGTGTGCGAGTGTTTGAAGCAATCAGGGAGCAAGTCTCCTGTAACGCGTCCGTTTGTGCACTGGCAACGATCACGCCGTCCGGAAACAAACGACGAGCTACTCCCTCCACCTCAATTCCCATTTCCATTATGGACTGCTCATATTCCGTCGATTCAGTTGAGCAGTAGACGTCAGGCCTGTAAATACGCAACCACGCGTTCTTCGCGCAAGCGCGCCAGAGTATGTAATCGATCTTAGAGATAGACGACACGGTGCATCCACTTGCAGGAAAGGACTCGGATTGTGTGCGAGCTAACATTTATGTGCCCGAGCCAAATTACACCTGTCCTGTACGGGAAGTCGGCGAGCGGAAGCCCCTAAGACAAGCGGCCAGTCGGCCGTTATCCTTCGCTTCGCCGAATCGTTCTAACGATAGCAGCACATCTTCGATTGTCAACCGGCTCTAAAGTGCTAGGAGGAATGAAGGCGGGGCTGTGGCGTTTCCGTTTACTGTTAATGTCGGTCGCGATCACGCAGAAAGCTATATCTCCGCAGCTTGAGGACAACCAACTGGGCGAAGTACTGCAAGCCATCGCTCAAGAAAACAACGCACACCATCCGCACACCGTGTGACCGCAAACTCTGGCGATTAATGATTCGTTCGGGGAAGGTTGACTGATGGGCCGTAAGTCGAGACTTTTCTGTGGGGCAGCGTAGTCCCATCCAAAGAGATTAAGGGCTAGAAACACTCAAGGTTGTTCGAGTCGCCGTTCTCACAGCGCCAGCCCAAATCCCTGTGCGACGGATGGAGCTTGATTGATTTCCAGGGCGGAAGTCTTCGAGACATCGGCTCCGAGTTGAGGACCGAGTTTTGCCATATCGTCGGTGAAGAGTGTGGCTTGGTGGCTGGCGCGGGAGATGGAGACGTAGGCGAAGCGGGAGTTGAGCAGGTCCGGGTGGACGCTGCTATCGGCGTGGATCAGAACGCGCTCGGCGGTGAGGCCCTGGGAGCTGTGACTGGTAACGGCGTAGCCGTGGTCGAGATGACGATGCTCGTTGGGGTTGAATTCGATCAGGCGGTTGTTGTCCAGGCGAACAAATAGGCGACCATCGGGGTGGATCGCCTCGATCTTCGCCATGTCGCGATTTGCAACGCCGAGTGACTTGTCGGGGGCAGTGAACAGGATGCGTTCACCCACGGAGAATTCCCGTTGGATCTCTTGGTAAACGCTGACGCCGGTAAGGCGGCGGGGATCGTAGGTCGCAAGCTCTCCGTTCGCCTTCTTGACCGTGAGTTCGTTTGCGGATGGGTTGATCGCGACGACCGATGCGTAGGCGGCGGCTTCGATTCCGATGGCTTTGCTGCCACGTGAGTAGCGAACTATGTCGTTGATCTCGTGGTGGCTTGCCCAGGATCGCTCCGCTCCGGTCATGTCCTGACGCTGAACTAGGACGCGAAAAGTATGGTCTTCCGGCGCAAGGCTTCCGTTGGCCTTCAACTCCTGCCGAACAGCGACGTTCAGGTCGCGGCGGGACGCATTATCGGGTGAGACGATCAGAGTGTTCACGGGGGATTCGACGTAGCACTTGGCGATGGTGTAGAAGCGTTCTTCTGCGTTGGGAATTTCCTTCACGCGGCCCTGCTGTTGGAGTGCGTCGAGCGCGTCGGAAACCTGGCCTGTAGCCAGCAGTTCGACGGCGGATTTCAGAGCTGGGTCTTTCTGGCGAATGATCTCATCCAGCTTGGCCGTGCGCATTCCGGCTTCTTGCAGTTGCTCGAAAGGACGGCCCGCTTCAACGCCCTGGTGCTGGCGGATATCGCCGATCAGAAGGACACGGTCATAGGGACCAATCCGCGAAAGAAACTCGCGCATCTGGTTCGTACTGGCGAGGCTCGATTCATCGACAAGGTAGAAATGCTTTCGCTCTGCTACGTCCGGATCTATGGCGCGGGCGAGGAAGCCTTGCAAGGTTCGGGCTTCAATTCCTGCCTCATTCAGTTGTCGGGCGGCGCGGGAGGTCGGGGCGAAGCCCTCAACCTGATACCCCTGGTTTTCCGCGGCACTGCGGATGGCCGTGAGAGTGGTCGTCTTGCCTGAGCCGGCAAAGCCCTGGATACCTTGAATGCGGTCTGGCGAGCTGAGCACGTCCTCCAACACGGTCTTTTGTGCCGGGTTGAGATGCGGGTGCTGATCGGCAAGGGCGATGGCCTGCGGACGCGGAAGAACCGGCTCGATATCGTTTCGTCCGTTACGGACTCTGCGGATAATTTCATGTTCCGCCTCTATGGTTCTCGCGGTAGTGAACCGACGGCCGGGAACGCTCTGAGGGCGCTCGACGATTTGAAATTCTCCGGACGCCAAGCGGGCGTCAAGATTGGCGCGCACCTGGGCATGGGTGATCTCCCCCATCCCACGGCGGAGCCCGTCGCGGATCAGAGCACGTTCGTCCACAACCGCCTCGCGCTCGAAGTTTTTGTCGCGGGAAAAGGTGAGAGATTCTCTAACGCGGTCAAACGAGTTGACAGGTTTCTCTTGATGTTGAGACCGTTCCCGCGCTACGCGTACAACAGCGTCGGCTTGGTGCCCAAAGTCTGCCGCCAGCTTCCGGTGCGCGGCCATTACCTCTTTGAGCGAATGAATCTCTTTTCGGTCACGCGTCGAGTGCGCAGCGATCTCGGCAGCTTCCTTGCCCGAGCGGCCCGTACGTTCAAGGTACTCACGAATTTGTCGGCTCCGGGGACTGGAAGCGTCGAGGTATTCCTGGGTGTAGCCCTTGATCTCCGGCGCACCGCTACGCCCAGTGGTGATTTCGTAACCGAGTTGGCGCAAACGGTAGGTCAACTCGGATTGATAGATGGCCGTGGCGAACTGTTGCGAGGCGAAGAGACTTTGCGGCTGGATGGCGCGGGGCTGACCGTTGTCGCGCACCGTAATGTTGAAAACCACTGCGTGTGTGTGTAGTTGCGGTGCGACATAGCCATCGACGGGGCGGGCTGTATCGTGCTCAAACTTACCGGCAATAAACCTGCCCGTGGTCTCGGGCGGATGATTCCCGCCTATGCGGGCTTGCGTGTAGTGTTCGAGTTGGTCAAGGGCAACGCTGACGCTCTGCCTGTGGGCTTCGCGAACACGCTGATCGCCGCCGACTAGCGCGGTGAGCGAAACAGACTTGGGCGCGGAGAAAGTTGCATCCCATCCGGCACGGTGCTCCATCGTCCTGATCGTCTTCCCGTCTGCGTCCTGATACTCATACGACGCTCGTTGTCGCACAAGCTGCTCGCCGGTCTGTGGGTGCTGGCCTTGGCTGAGTTTCGCGAAGTCCTCGTCAGAGACGTTCCCGGTAAGACCGAACTGCCCGGCCAGTCTCCCTTGCCATTCGCCGGCGGTGACGCCGCGTTGCGACCAATAGTTTTGTTCCTTCGCAGTGAATTCCTTCTGGTGGTAGGTCTGCGCCTGAGTGGCGGAGAGCGGCTTGGAAATGGTCAGCATCGCAGTCACTATCCCCGAAGATTGAGGCTTTGTTGGGCGTTGACGTTTCTCTCAGCTTCGGTCTCCTCCGGCACCATCTCCGTCGCTTTCCGTGGTGATTTTCGGGGCGGCGTGGGGAGGTGTGCGTCCGGTTTCAGTTCATGCGGACGCACCTGGGGCTTCGCCGTTCCTATGTTTCTTGGATCGTAGGGGAGCTTGTCTTCGGGCGTATCGCGGAGATTGAAGTCGCTCGCGATAACCGGCATATCGAAGTACGGGAATGAGAAGCGCGTCACATAGTTCTCGTATTTCATATAAGCGTGGAGGTCCGGCAGTCCGGAGATTTCGGACTCCATCACCAGCGGTTCAACCTGCCGATCCAGTGCGAAGTTTCTTCCAGCGCTGGAGCCGTCGAAGTGGGTCTCGCGTAGCCGTTCGATCTCGACTTTTCCGATGAACTTGCTGACCCACTCGCCAGCGGTCGGCTCTTTCGTCTTCAGCCAAATGCTGGTTGCCGGTTGGGAGAGCATGACCTCAGCCAAGTGGCCGTAAAGGTATTCCAGTTGGGCCTTTCCTTGGAAACCCAGAATCACGGGGTTGTTGCTCTTTCGATTTTCTGTAATGGCGGTATGGAGCTGTGGCAGCTTTTGCAGAGTCGCCAACTCGTCGATCACGAACCATGCCCGCTTCTGGCCATCCTTCGGCTCGTTTAGCAGACGCAAGACGAGCAGGTCGATCCATAGACTTTGAAGCGGTCGAAGCGCTTCACGTTCTGCCGGGAGGGAAGTAATAAAGATCCAGCCCTGCCGCGTCTCGGCCCACTCTGTGGCCGACCACTCCCCATTTCCCTCGCCCTTCTTCGGAAGCAGACGGAGGCTGTCGGCGACGAGTCCAAGCGAGCCAAGAACTCCAGCACGCTGTTGGTGCGCCCTCGGGTCAATTAGGTGAGCATGCTCTGTTCCTTTTAGCCTTCGGTCGATCTCCTGCGGGTCCGACATCCACTTCACCAACTCCTCCGGCGTCGGACCGTAGGCCATCAGGAACGCGAAGATCTTCTGGGGGGACTCGATGAAAAATTCACCCTTCTTGTCCTGCGGCGGCTGGAAGAGGGACACCGCCAGAGCCTTCGCCTCGGAGCGTCGGCGGAGTTCTTCCGAGGGCCCCCAGTAGGGACACCGCTTATCGAGCGGATTTAGGATAACGTCGCCGTTTTTCGGGTCGTAAAAGCGTTTGACGAACTCCCTTGCGGGGTCGTAGACAATCGCGGAATCGCCACGATGTTTTATCTGGCGGAGGATCTGGAGCATGATCATAGTCTTGCCCGCTCCGGTATCTCCGATGATCTGCATATGCTGAGCCTCCGCCCGCTGCGGTATGCGGATCATTGTCTTCATTTCGTGGGTCTTAATGCCTATCCCATCCCCCGCGACCTTGTCGTTGAACTCCGTCGGAGTCATCATCTCGGGGCCTTTCAGCCTTCGTCCGTATCTGAGCGCCCTGCGTCGTCGAACGTCCTTGGCGATGGAAAACGGGAGCTGGATAACCAGTGATAGCAGACCGAAAAGCAGCGGGAGTTTGTAGAGATCGAAAAGGCCATCGCTACCGTAAACCGTACTCCTGAGATAGGCACTCAAGGACGCGTCGATATATCTCTGTTCCGGTGCTAGGTAAAGGATCGTATAGCCGCGCTGGAAGGCGAGCTGCGAGAGCGTGAGCGGGATAGGCTTGCCCCCCGGTTGCGGCGTCGTGCCGTCCATCACGTCGATGTTGGTCGCTAGACGCGGTTGAATTCCGCGGGCGGCGACCATGAGCATCCGGTAGCTGTCTCGGCGGCTCGTTCCGATTACTCCTGCAACGCTCGATCGGATGTAGATCGGCGTATAGAAACGCTGTAGCGGGCTGTTGCCGAAGGTGAACCGCCAGTAAAGAAAAAGTCCGGTAAGAACGACAGCCATGAAGACCGCCCCATAGGTGTAAATCGGGCTGTGCGGAGGCCAGATGATGGATTCCTTGCGTCCCCACTTTGTCACTGCCATCGCTATTTCCTTCCTGTGGAAGCCGCCAGTTTTCCAGCGAGGGCGTGCTTTGCCTCGCTGATTTCGTCGAGCATCTTGTCGAACGCGTCCGGTGCGAGTCTCTGGCCTGCGGCTAGAGGCTTCAATACGTTTACCAAGAGCAAGCGGACCCCAATAATCTCCGCGAGCGATGGATCGGCGGGCGATCCTCCGCGTATTTCCCGGAGGATCACATCGCGTACCCATTCACCTAACGCGCATCCGTGCGCGGCAGCGGCTAGCTCAACTGCCGCAAATTCGGTCCTTGTCAACTTGGTATTAAGGGACTGATTACGGCTTTCCCGGCCTCGCACCGCGCCTTTTCTTCTCTCTGTTTCGGAATGATCAAGTAGCATCACGACGCTCATTTCTCCGCAGGAGGACCGGAAAGCAATGAGTTCCCGCGCTTCAGTAAGTTCTTTGTTGTTATCGCAAGTCGCATCAGGTTCCGAAGAACCTAAACAGCTCCCTATCAGGGGTGGAGTGTCAAAATTCTTCCGGTGCGAAGCACCGTTCTTGCTCCGGCACGAAATTGAATACGGGATCACGCCTTCATTACCCGTACAGAAGCCGTGGACTCCACCCCGGCTGCAAGCTTCCTCGCTGGCTGCTCCGTCGCGCCTTCCGCATCCTTGTTCGGGCCCCTACGAACGCGCAGCGTGGAAGCAACCTGCTTGGCCTGAGGCGTCTTCAGAAAGTCCTGAAAGTCGCGGTCCTTCGAGAAGACATAGTTGAGTGCCTTGTCCACAACATCGTCTGCGGATGCATGGACGAATGCGGCATATTGATCGACCTGTTCGGCGGTGGACTCGTCCAATCGAACAGAAGCACTGACGTAGCGACTCAAGTTAATTTCAAGTAGTGGCAAAGTGTTCTCCTTATGGGTGGTGAATCATGCAGTCTTTCTCCGGGCAATCATCCGCTGCGCCGTCAGCGCAATCTCCCGCGCACGAGCGCGGCAGAGTGCAGCAGGAATCTCGAAGCGGCGGCGAACTTCGAGCATTGTGGCAATGTCATCTATCGGAATACCTTCGATGAGCCAGAGCCTGGCCGATGCGACATCCACGGTTCGCTGTGCGTAGTACAGAGGATTCGGTTTATCGGCGCGGCGCGAGGCAAGCCTGCGCGTGAGTTTCGCCGCGTCCTTTCCACGGGCAAGTTGATGCAGAACCCATGCCCAATCGTGCTCGGAATTGCTGTGGTTAGCGGGATGCTTTCGCGGCGTGAATGAATTGGACGAAAGGACGGCATCGGCGGCCAGAATATCCAGCCGGAAATCATCGGAAGTCCAAGTCGAAGCGCCGGGGTATTCAACGGTGACGGGATACGCCGGATCGTACTTGCAATTCAGGAATCCGGGAAGGCGGAGAACCCGATTGCAGTCCGTGCAGGCGGGATCGCCGCCAAAGGTAATCGCAAGCAGTTTCAGCGCGCTTTCCTGCTGTTCAAGACTAAAGCCGTCAACTCGCCAGAGGATCTGGTACTTACCGAGCGATGTCGAGAGGACCGCATTCGGCAGGGGAACCGCATCCGAGGCGCGGAGCGAGGTGAGACGGGCCTCGCCTTCGGTGTCCAAATCAAGGTACAGATGCCGGATCGCGGCGATGCACTCTTTGGTGCGTTTGCGGCTGGCAGGGCGAAGTGGGTTAGCAGCCACATAGATGTTCGCTCCGGTAGAGTTCTCGTGCGCGAGCCAGCTGAGGTAACGAGGCGCAAGCGCATGCTCCAAGGGTGCGATTCGCTGAAGCGTCTTATTAGGTGATTCCCTCCGGACGAGCAGGGCAATCGTTTCGTCCGGAGCGAAGCAACGGGTAAGGAAGTCAGCAGCGGTGCCGGTTCCATTTCCAGTGCTATGGTGTGGCATGTTTCACCTCGAATACTGGCTCGATCAGGAAGCGTTTGGCATCGCGGTCGTACCCGCGAAGCGCCAGGACTTCTCGGATAATTCGACGCGGTGGTCGACGCTCAACATGTACGACAAAATCGACGGCTTCTCCGATCTCAGCTTCGGTGTCGGAGAACGTGGTCTGCGCGTGGCTACGCATGACAAGATTGGCGAAGCGGCGAAGGGCTTTTTCTGCCGAGTTGGCATGAATTGTCGCCAGCGATCCAGCGTGGCCAGTGTTGAAGGAATCGAGCAACGTTCGTGCCTCGATTCCGCGCACTTCGCCGAGAATGATCCGGTCGGGTCTGAAGCGAAGCGTGTCCTTCAATAAGTCGTCGAAAGAGACATTGCTCTTAAAAGTACTGGTCTGGCATCCGGCTGCAACTATGTTCGGCTTCCGGATCTGAAGCTCGGGGGTGTCTTCGATAACGAGGATGCGTTCATTCTCCGGAATAGAGTTGGCGAGTATCCGCAAGAGCGTCGTCTTTCCGGTCCCAGTTCCGCCGCTGATGAGCAACGTTTTGCCGCTGCGAATTTGCTCCGCCAAGAGGTCTGCAATCGGCTGTGTCAGTGTGCCGCGAGCGATCAGATCATCGACCGTGTAATTGCGACTGGTGAATTTCCGTATTGCAATTGCCGGGGCCGGACTCACGAGCGGAGGAATCCACGCCGCAATCCGGCTTCCGTCCGGAAGCTGCGCATGGAGTCTAGGGTTGTCCTCGTCGAGCCTTTTGCCGAGCTGGTTGGCGATGACTTCGAGGCCGGTGCGGAGCTTGCCGGCGTCGAAGGAAATGGTTGGTTCCTGGCACAGTCTTCCTTCGCGCTCGCAAGACCAAGACGCATCTGGATTGCCCATGATTTCGCTAACGTCTTCGTCGAGCAGAAGTGGCTCGATGGGCCGAAAGAATGGAAGGATCAATTCAAAGCTCATAGGGGGAACCTCACAGCGATGGAAGCCCAGCGCTTAGCCGGGCTTCCGAGAGTGGAGAGCAAGGGCTTATGCAGCCGTTTCCTCCTGGGCCGTTTCCTCGTGCTCCTGATCTTCCGGCGCGGCCTTTTCAGCCCGGTCGAGCTTCAGGATAGAAGCGACCCGAATTTCCCAGACACGCTGCTTCGAGTCCGTCTTCTTGCTGTCGTACTCCCGGCTGCGCAGTTCGCCTTCCACCTGGACATGTGCGCCCTTGGTGAGCGTCTTGGCGAACTCCGAGAGCTTGCCGAAGACTACGCAACGGTGCCATTCGGTGTGCGAGATGTACTTGTCGTCCTTCTTGTAAGAGGACTTGGTTGCCAGCGAAAGAGTCGTGAAGCTGCGATTGTTGGCGGTGCGGACTTCTGGGTTGCTGCCGAGGAAGCCGATGAGGGTTACTTTGTTCTGGTACATAAGAGTGTCTCCGTTTGTTGAATTCGCCCGTTTGTTGCTCGGGTCACGCTGGGCGGAGCTTAGCGAGTGGGCCCGGCTCCCAAGTGCCGAAGGTCTGCTTTCTGGGAGGGGCCCGAAAGAAGTTTGAGAGGTGTTCTTCGCCGCGGTTCTCAAACTTGTTTTGGGAGGAACCGAGACCCCGAAGGGGCGCTAAATGCGAAGCAGAAGACCGAGTGCCGCCGGGCGCCGGAAAGGCCCCGAAGCAGTGACCGAGCAAAAGACGGGATACAAAACGGCAGACACGCTCCAGAGCAAAGGGTTCATCCGGACACTGGCT
>Ga0210389_10000605_pt1 | contig 31489 bp, 20 predicted proteins | sample IncBWH28OmetaG_FD_160127 | JGI IMG/M metagenome (GOLD analysis project Ga0210389, IMG submission 160127) | Forest soil microbial communities from Barre Woods Harvard Forest LTER site, Petersham, Massachusetts, United States - Inc-BW-H-28-O ... | reverse complement strand
GGCCCCGTGAGCTGATACGGCGTGGCCAGGCCCTTGGCCGTCAGCGGGTTCGCCGGCACGATGATGTCGCAGTTGACGTTGGCCGCCGTCGTCGTGGTCGCCGGGGTCGAACTCGTCGCCGACGGTGACGGGTTCGTGCTGGCGCCCGACGAGGGAGCCGCCGAGGGACTCGCCGAGCTGCCGAGGGCTACCTGGCTGATGTTGTCCGAGTGCCCGCCTCCCGTAAAGACAACCGCTGCCCCTATCCCTAGTCCCAGTGCCACTGGTATGCCGAAAATAGCCGCAGTACGTGCGGCACGGTTTCTCCCGCGCCTGCGCCATGCGGACCGACGCCTTGTGGACATTAGATCCACCTCCATGAGTCCGATGACACTCCCGGAAGCAAGGTAGACCTGCGAAGATCCCCGCGTCCCGGCGTTTGAGAAATTTTCGAAATAGTCCTTACAAGGAGAGATCTTACGTAGATATAACGTCGCAGATAGAAGCCGTTATCTCGCCGTGATAGGTATTGAAAGCCCACGTGAGAGCACTCGCGACGATTAGGATTCCCCCGTGTCCGCATCATCCGCCACCGTCGCCGCGCCGTCCGCGGAGCCGTCCCCCCGACCGTCGTCCGGCGGCCCGGCGGGGCGCTCGCGCGGTGAGCGCCGCGTGCTGCTGCTGGCCGGGCTGTACTGCCTGCTCGGCGCGGTGGCGGTGACGATGTGGCTGTGGCGGGACCCGGCTTCGCGCATCGTCGCGGCCAACCCATACGACACCGACCAGTTCGCCTGGTACTTCCGCTACGACGCCGCGGCGGTCGCGCACTTCCGGCTGCCCGCGCTGATCAGCGACGGCATGAACGCGCCGCAGGGCATCAGCCTCATGTGGAACACCTTCATGCCGCTGCCCGGGGTGCTGCTCGCCCCGCTCACGCTGCTGGCCGGCCCGCAGGCCAGCCTGACCGTGCTCATGACGGCGGGCTTCGCCGGCTCCGCGCTGGCCATGTTCTGGGTGCTGCGCCGGTGGGGCGCCGGCCTTACCGCCGCCGGGCTGGGGTGCGCGGTCTACGGCTTCTCCCCCGCGCTGGTGCAGTCCAGCCTGGGGCATTACGACCTGCAGTTCGCGGTGCTGCCGCCCCTGATCGCCGACGCCGCCCTGCGCCTGCTGACAGGGCGGTACGGGAACAGCGCGCGGTCCGCGGTCCGGCCGGGCGCCTGGCTGGGCGCGCTCGTCACGGCCCAGCTGTTCATCTCCGAGGAACTGCTGTTCGACACGGGCATCGCCGTGCTGATCATGACGGCGGTGGCGTCGCTTCCCCGGGCCACGCGGGCGGCGGGCGCGGCACGGGCGGTGGCGGCACGGGCGGTGGCGGCCGGGCTCGCCACGGCGGCCGCCATCACCATCACGATCGCGGGCTATCCCTTGTGGGTCCAGTTCCTCGGCCCGCTTCGCCAGCACACCAGCCCGTTCACGCCGGACTTCTACAAAAACGACCTCGCGGGCTTCGTCCGGCCGTCGTCGCTCATGCTGCTGCACACGGCGGGCAGTGCCGCCTTCGCGCAACAGTTCCAGGGCGGGGAACCGGAGTACCTCGCGTACCTGGGCCTGCCGCTGCTGGTCGTGCTCGCGGTGGCGACGGTCGCGTTCTGGCGGCTGCGGCCGGTGCGGGTCTGCGCCGTGTCGTTCGCCGTACTCGCCACGTTCTCGCTCGGCGGCACGCTGCTCGCGGGCGGCCACGAGCACGAGGGGATCACGCTGCCGTGGTACTGGCTGCAGACCCTGCCGGTCACCGGCTCGGTGATCCCGGACCGGTTCTCGATCGTCGCCGACGGCCTGGCGGCCGCGGCGCTCGCGTTCGGTCTCGACGCGGCGCTCGCGCGCTGGTGCGGGACGGGCCGTTCGGGAGCTCCGCGGCCGGAGAATGAGCGGCCCCGGGCGCCGCGGCCGTCGACACCGCGGCCCTGGGCGCGGTGGGTCGTCACGGGCGCGGCCGTGGCCGCCGTCGTGCCGCTCGTGCCCCGGCCCTTGCCGGCCGCGTCCGCGCCGGGGGTCCCGGCGGGCTGGACCGCGGTCTTCGCCGCGCTGCGACCGCCGGCCGGCGGGCATGTGCTCGTCCTCCCGATCCCCGTGGCGACGTACACCAAGCCGCTGCGCTGGGCGGCCGACACCGGCGACCCCGCCTCGATGGTCGGCGGCTACTACATGGGCCCGACCTGGTCCGGGCCCGCGGCCACCGACGGCAACGGCCTCAGCTCGGAGGCCATGTACCTGAACCAGCTCTGGGCGAAGTCGGCCGGCGTGAGCGCGACCGTCGTGGGCGTCACGCTCCCGCCGAACCAGGTCTACCCGGACGCCGCGCAGGTACGGGGACAGCTCGCGGGCTGGAAGCTATCGGACGTCGTCGCCGTCACCAGCCCGGACTCGGCGCTCGGCCGGTACCTGACCAGGCTGCTCGGCCCGCCGCAGGTGACGGCGGGCCGGGTCATGGGCTGGGATCTGCCTAACTCGTGAGATCCCATTCCTGGCACGTGTTGTCGAGCTGCGCCCACTGGCGGACCAGCGTCCCGTTCGCGGTGGCGCAGCTGTCGGGCTGCACGGCCTTGCCGCTGTTCACGTTCGTGATCATGTACGGGGCGCCGATCACCGGGAAGCTCTGCGGCACCCGCCGGTAGCGCGCCGCGACGACGTTCGCCGCGATGGCCGCGTCGGTCGCGTCGGTCGCGTCGGTCGCGTTCAACGGGTACCCGGCGGTGCCGTCTCCTTCCGCCTGAGATTTCACGCAGAGCTTTTAAAGGCGGATTCCGCGGAATGCGAATGGGCTCCGCCCACATGACCAGTGGCGCGCGTTTTTACGGCGCTTTTTGTGTGGTCAATGTGACCGGTCACACCGAACGTAGATCTCGTCGGTCGGCAAGTCAATACGCATACGGAGGCGTCAGGCGGAGCGGCGTCACCTGACGCTGTGATCATGGGTCAAAGCCGCCCCGGCCTGGGTTTGACTCGTAAGCGTCGAGCGTTTTATCCAGAAATATCGTCTTTATCTGCGCATTTCGGGATACCCCTATGGGGTATGCGTTCCATGATCACGGGTCGAATGGGCCGTTATTTGGTACTTACGACCCATGATCATCGTGGTGGGGCCATTCAGGCTCGCTTAAGGCTCGATTCCTGCCCGATATAGAGTGATATATCCGGGCAATGGACGGCAGCCGGGAAGCCCCGACGGGCCCAGTGGCACGAACGACCCATGGAACCCCTAACCACCCGGGTCGCGGGGCGTGGTCCCGGCGGGCCAGAGCGCGAAGAGGCGTGATCCCAGCGGGGCCCAGCGCGATCGCGCACCACCACGGCGCACGCTGACGCCCGTACTCAGATGCCGCGGGCCAGCCGGTAGTAGGCCGCGTTCGCGCGAATCTCCTTCTCGAAGCCAGGGACGGTCGTCGCCGCGTCGATCACGAGCAGTTCGGTGCCGGCCATCCGGGCGAAGTCCTGGAACGCCTCGACGCCGACCGCGGTGGACATCACGGTGTGGTGCGCCGCCCCGGCCGTCAGCCACGACGTGGTCGACGTGGCGAAGTCCGGCTGCGGCCGCCACACCGCCCGCCCCACCGGCAGATGCGGCAGCGGCGCCGACGGCGGGACCACCTCGACCGCGTTCGCGACCAGCCGGAACCGGTCCCGCATGTCCGACAGGGCGACGACCACGCCCGGTCCCGGGTCCGCGGTGAACACCAGCCGGACCGGGTCCTCCCGGGCGCCGATCGCCAGCGGGTGGATCTCCAGGCTGGGCCGGGACGCAGTCAGCGACGGGCAGACCTCCAGCATGTGCGCGCCGAGGATCAGTTCCGCCCCCGGCGTCAGGTCGTAGGTGTAGTCCTCCATCAGCGACGCGCCGCCCGGGAGACCGGCGCCCATGACCTTCGCGGCGCGCACGAGGACCGCGGTCTTCCAGTCGCCTTCCGCCCCGAAGCCGTAGCCGTCCGCCATGAGCCGCTGCACGGCCAGGCCGGGCAGCTGCTTCAGCCCGCCGAGATCCTCGAAGGTCGTCGTGAACGCGGTGAAGCCGCCGGTGGACAGGAACGACCGCAGCCCGATCTCGATCGCCGCCCCGTCGCGCAGCGACTCGTGGCGGTCCCCGCCCTTGCGCAGCTCGGGCGCGATCTCGTACAGGTCCTCGTACTCGTCCATCAGTGCGGAGATCTCCGCCGCGGACGCGGCGTCCACCGCCGCCACCAGGTCGTTCACGCCCCAGGTGTTGACCTGGACACCGAACACCGATTCGGCCTCGGTCTTGTCCCCCTCGGTGACCGCGACGTAGCGCATGTTGTCCCCGAACCGCGCGAGCCGCAGCGACCGCGTGGCCGCCCACCCGGCCGCGGCCCGCGCCCACGTCGCGACCGCGTCGGTCACGCGGGGGTCGGACACGTGCCCGGCGACGGTCTTGCGCGGGATGCCGAGCCTGGTCAGGATGTACCCGAACTCGCGGTCGCCGTGCGCCGCCTGGTTCAGGTTCATGAAGTCGAAGTCGATGGTCGACCACGGCAGCGCCACGTTGGCCTGGGTGTGCAGGTGCAGCAGCGGCTTGCCCAGCGCGTTCAGCCCCGAGATCCACATCTTGGCCGGGCTGAACGTGTGCATCCACGCGATCAGGCCGATCACGCGGTCGTCGGCGTTGGCCGCCAGGATGAGCTGGCGGATCGCGTCTGGCCCCGTCAGGACAGGCTTCCAGACAATTTTTGCCGTCACGTTCCCGGCCGACGCCAGTCCGTCCGCTATTCCCCTCGACTGCTCGGCGACCTGCCGGAGGGTCTCCTCCCCGTACAGGGTCTGGCTGCCGGTGAGGAACCAGACTTCGAGGTCGTCATGCGCGGTGGGTGCGGGCATCAGCGGGCTGCTCCTTCGCCGGAGTTTTTCTGGCCGTAGACGTTCTGGTAGCGGTCGAACAGCGAGTCGATGATCTCGGCGGGGATCGGGATGAGCTCGCCGCCCTGGCGCGCGATGTGGATGGTCCGGGCGACGTCCTCGCACATGACGGCGGCCTTGACGGCGTCGCGGGCGTCCTTGCCGATCGTGAACGGGCCGTGATTCTGCATGAGCACGGCGCGGGAGCGGTGGCCTTTCAGTGTCCCGACGATCCCGCGGCCGATCGAGTCGTCGCCGATGATCGCGAACGGCCCGACCGGGATCTCGCCGCCGAACTCGTCCGCCATCCCGGTGATCACGCAGGGGATCGCCTCACCGCGTGCCCCCCACGCGGTCGCGTAGGTGGAATGAGTGTGGACCACTCCCCCGACCTCCGGCATGTGCCGGTACACGTAGGCGTGCGCGGCGGTGTCGCTGGACGGGGAGAACTCAGAACCCTCGCTGCCGGGGATCACGTTCCCGTCCAGGTCACAGAGGATCATGTTGGACGGCTTGAGATCGTCGTAGTCGACGCCACTCGGCTTGATCACGAACAGGTCGGTGCCGGGCACGCGCCCGGAGACGTTCCCCCCGGTCCACACCACGAGCCCGTACCGGACAAGCTCGCCGTGCAGCCGCGCGACATCCGCGCGGACCCGCTGAATCTCGCCAGTCTGATCACGCGTCATCCGAGAACCTCCCGCCGCAGCGCGTGGAGGCGGTGCATGACCTCGTTGCCCCCGCGCCCGAAGTAGTCGTGCAGTCGTTCGTACTCCGCGTACAGCCGGTCGTAGACGTCGGCCGCCGCGGGGTCCGGCTGGAAAGTGACATCGCCGCGGCCGCCCATCGCGGCGCTCGCCGCCCGGACGTCCGGGTAGGCGCCCGCCGCGACGGCGGCGTGGATCGCCGAGCCGAGCGCCGAGGCCTGCTCGCTGGCGCAGGTGGCGATCGGCATCCGCAGTACATCCGCGTACACCTGCATGAGGAACCGGTTGCGCAGCAGGCCCCCGGCTGCCACGAACTCGGTGACGGGAACGCCGCTGGCGTTGAACGTCTCGACGATCTTCCGCGTGCCGAAGGCAGTGGCCTCGATCAGGGCCCGGTACACCTCCTCGGGCCGCGTCGCCAGGGTCATGCCGAGCACCATTCCGGTGAGGGAGTGGTCCACGAGGACCGACCTGTTCCCCGACTCCCAGTCCAGGGCGATCAGCCCGTGCGCACCGGGCGGCTGTTTCGCCGCGAGCGCGGTGAGGTGTTCATGGATCGACTCCCCCGGACGTTCAGTATGGGGAGCGAGGTTGTCGGCGAACCAGGCGAAGATGTCCCCGACGCCGGACTGCCCGGCCTCGTAGCCAAACATGCCGCGGACGATGCCGCCGTCGACGACCCCGCACATGCCTGGCACCTCTACCCGGTCGGGCGAGTTCATCACATGACAGGTGGACGTGCCCATAATCGCCAGCATTTGCCCGGGTTCGGGGGTCTGCGCAGCGGGCGCCGTGACGTGGGCGTCGACGTTGCCCACGGCGACCGCGATGCCGGGCCGCAGTCCGGTCCAGCCGGCCGCTTCCGCGGTGAGGCTTCCGGCGGCGTCACCGAGGTGGCCGACCGGCGCGTTGAGCTTGGTGGCGGCGAAATCGGCGAAGCCGGGGTTGAGGGCAGCCAGGAACTCCCGGGAAGGGTAGCTTCCATCCTGGTATATGCCCTTATATCCGGCAGTGCAGGCGTTGCGGACGTACGTGCCGGTCAGCTGCCAGATGATCCAGTCGGCGGCCTCGGCGAAGTGGTCCATGCGCCGGTAGATCTCGGGGTCTTCCTCGAGAACCTGCAGGCCCTTGGCGAACTCCCACTCCGAGGAGATGAAGCCGCCGTAGCGGGGCAGCCAGGTCTCCTGGCGCTGCCGGGCCAGGTCATTGATGCGATCGGCCTGCGGCTGGGCGGCGTGGTGCTTCCACAGCTTGACGTAGGCGTGCGGCCGTTTCCCGTACCCGGGAAGCTCGCACAGCGGCGTGCCGTCGGCGAGGACCGGCAGGATCGTGCAGGCGGTGAAGTCGGTGCCGACACCGATAACGTCACCGGGATCGACCCCTGTTGCTGTTATCAGCTCGGGGATGGCGTTCTTAAGCACGCCGACATAGTCGGCCGGGACCTGGAGCGCCCAGTCGGGGGGCAGTTGTCCCGCCGCTTCCGCGTCCGGCAGGAATTCGTCGACGACACCGTGCGGATAGTCGTAGACGGCGGCGCCGATCTCCGCGCCGTCGCTGACCCGTACCAGGACGGCACGGCCGGACAGCGTGCCGAAATCCACGCCGATGACGTATCGCTCGCCGCTCATGCACCTCTCGCTTCCCGGGGCATGTGACCGGTCACAATTGTTCACTCACTATTGCAGCACGCCGTACCGTCGTCAACAGTGAGAAGCCGGACAGCCGGGGTGCGTTTCCGGGCGGGGATATCGGGCACCTCACGTCCCCGGACTACGGAGAGCGGTCATCACGGCGGCCGCCGCCGGATGACCGCCCCCGGCGGCGGCTGACCGGACGTTACCGGCGGGCGACCGAGTCACGGACGATCAGCTGCGGGGCGACAACCGGCGGGGGCGTCTCGCCCAGGCCGACCACCGCCCTGCGCCGGGCGGCGCCGTCCTTGCCGCCCGTGCGGACTCCGCCAGTGCCGTGAATCGTGTCGACCAGCATGTCCACGCAGCGCTTGCCCAGCTCGGCGAAGTCCTGGCGCACCGTCGTGAGCGGCGGCCAGAAGTGCGCGGATTCGGGGATGTCGTCGAAGCCGGCGACGCTCACGTCGCGCGGGACGTCCAGGCCGGCCTCGCGGAACGCGTGAATCAGGCCGAGAGCCATCTGGTCGTTGGACGAGAAGACGGCGGTGAAGTCCTGGCCGGGGACCAGGTCGCGGAGAACCTCCCGCCCGACCTGGTACCCGGAATTCGCGGTCCAGTCACCGAACACCGGCGGCAACGTGGGCAGGCCCGCGGCCCGCAGCTGGGTCTCGTACGCGCGAAGCCTGGTCTGCGCGTCATTCCAGTCCGGCGGGCCGGCCACATGCAGGATCCGCGAGTGGCCCTGCCCGATGAGGTACCGCATGATCATCGAGACGCCGACCGGCTGGTCGACGGAGGCGACCGGGATGCCGCCGGCGTCACGCTGTTCGCCCTGAGCCGCGACGATCGGCACGGTCAGCGGCAGGGACGCCAGATGGGACAGCACCGCCGTGCGCGGCGCGACGATGACGATGCCCTCGACGTCCTGCCCGAGGAGGTCCTCGACCGCCGCGGTGATCGAGTCCGGTGAGACCGAGACGAGGTGCGCGACGGTGGCGTAGAACCCCTGCTCGCGGGCGGCGTCCTCGACCGCGCTCACGCTGCTCGCCGGGCCGTAGTGCGACCCGACCGCCGCGGCCAGGACCCCGATCGTCTCCGACCGCTGCGTGGACAGCATCCGCGCCGCGCGGCTCGGCCGGAACTGCAGCTCGTCGATCGCGACGAGGACCCGGGTCCTGGTGTCCTCGCGGACGCTCGGATGGCCGTTGAGCACCCTGGATACGGTCTGGTGCGAGACACCAGCCAGCCGCGCGACATCACGAATGCTCGCCGAACGCGGCCGGGGACTGCTCACGTCGCCCTGGCCGCCGAGCGCAGGTCCGAGATTCTCGTCTCTCATCGGATATGCGGCCGGGGGGTACGGGGGGTCGACCCCCCGGGGGATAGCCTCACAAACTGAGCATGTCACATCCGCCGCCGTGGAATGACCACGCCACCGGGCCGCACGCAGCGCTACGGTGTGCCGAAACAGCCGTCGAACGCGTAGACCGGGTTGATGAACGGCTTGCCCTGCGCGTTGCCGATAAGGAGCGCGCCGAACGCCGCCCCCGCCTCGGCGGTGTAGCAGCCGTTCGGCTTGAGCGTCACGTCGAACGTGACCGGCTGGGCGCCGTCCGCGGGGTTGCTGTCCACGACGACGCAGGCCCAGTCGTCGCCGGCGCCGCTGCTCTTCTGCGTCCCGTCGCCGCGGTTGCAGGTCGCGGTCATGGGCACGTTGGCCTGGCCAGGTGTGCCGGTCTGCCACGCATAGCGCACCGCGCTCAGGCGGCCGAACGTCTGGCCGATCGACGCCTGCAGTCGCTGCGCGGTCAGGTCCGTCGGCCCCAGTCCCGCTGCCCCGAGGAGCACCACACCGGCGATGACCGCGATGGCGGCGAGCCGGAACGTCGCGCGCCGTTGCAGGCGGGGAGTGGTATCGCTGGAGGCGAAGCCTCGGCGGCGCAGCAAGACCAGCGCGGCGCCGCCGAAGATCGCGGCCCAGACGACGCTGGTGACCGCGCCCTGGATGAGCGTCCCGGAGCTCCCCGCCACCGTGAACAGGCTGTGCCAGGCATCGAACGGCGTGGCGGGCGAGATCGTGCGGACAATCGTCCCGGAATCGATCGTCTCCAGGACGATCAGGCCGCCGGCGACGACGAGCGGGCCGAGCACGCCGACGATGGTGCTGCGCGACGCTATCGACAACAGCAGCCCGAGCGCGATGAAAGCCGTGGCCGGCAGCAGCGAGTACACCCAGGCCGCCGCGACCAGGCCCCAGGCCTGCCCGCCCGCGACCAGCTGCCCCGACAGGCCGACGAGCGGCGACCCGCCGACGATCGCGACGCCGGCGATGAGGCTGGCGATCCCGATCGCGAGGAAAGCCGCCCACACGCAGATCGCGGCGGCGAGCGCCTTGCCGATGAAGATACTGGTGCGGGACGACGACCGGGTCAGGATCGTCTTCCAGGTCCCGTGCCGATCCTCCCCCGCGAAGATGTCGCCCGCGAACAGCCCGGCCAGCAGCGGCGCGGCGTACACGTTGGCGTCGTTCAGCAGGGTCAGCGAGGTCGCGAACCCCGTCGTGGAGGACCAGCGGCCGAACAGCGTGTCCGCGGGGCCCGACGGCCACTGCGACTTCGTGAACACCGCGAAACCGATCGGCGCGACCACGCACAGGGCCAGCACGATCCGCAGCGGCCACTGGCTGGTGAGCTTTGCCAGCTCGACCCGGGTCGCCGCCCGCAGGCCGGGCCGGGGACCCGCCGTCGCCGTGGCTTCCGGCCGCGGGGATTCCCGCCGCGGGAGCGTGTCAGTGGTCACGACGCTTCCTTCCTGGTCGTCTCCGTGCCGCTAGTCAGCGAGGTGAACAGCGTTTCCAGCGGCGGCACGTCCGGCTCCAGCTGCCGGACGGCGATGTTCTCGTGCGCGAGCTCGATCATGAACTTGTCACGGAGCGCGTCCTCGGCGCGGATCATCAGCTCCGACGGCAAGGCGCGGGAGATGTCGATCCCGTTCTCGCGCCCCAGCGCTTCCGCGCGCTCGTCGTCACTCGTCCGCAGCCGGTACGCCGCGACCGGTGCCTGCTCGCGAAGTTGCTCCAGCGTCCCGTCCCACACCTTGCGCCCCTCGTGGATGATCACGACGCAGTCGCAGATCTCCGCCACCTCGGCCATGTTGTGGCTGGACAGGAAGACCGTGCCGCCGGAGGCGGCGACTTCCCGCACCATGGCCCGGACCGACGCCGCGCCCGCCGGGTCCAGCCCGATCGTCGGCTCGTCCAGCACCAGCAGCCGGGGCGCGCGCACCAGCGCCGCCGCGATGCCCAGCCGTTGCCGCATGCCGGTCGAGAACCCGCGCACCTTGTCCCGTCCCCGGCCGGCCAGGCCGACGCGGTCCAGCGCCGCCTCCGGCGTCACCCGCGGGCCGTCCCCGTCCAGTCGAGCACTGTCCAGTCGAGCACTGTCCAGCTGCGCGAGCAGCTCCAAGTTCCGGCGGGCCGACAGGTACGGGTAAAACTTCGGCTCTTCCACGAACCCCGCGACCGCCTGCCGCGCGCCGATGTCCCCGGCGGGCGCGACGGCGCCGAACAGCCGTACCTCACCCTCGTCCGGCGGCAGCAGGCCGAGGATCATGCGCAGCAGGGTCGTCTTGCCCGCGCCGTTGCGTCCTAGCAGGCCGCAGACCGTGCCCTCCCCTACGCTGACATCGATGCCGCCGGCCGCGACCGTGTCGCCGAATCGCTTGACCACGCCCCGCGTCGCAAGCACGGGGCCGCTGGGCTCTTCCATGAGTCTCCTTGAACGGACGCTGGCCGGCGCCGGCCGGGACCCGGACGGGTCCCGGCCGGCGCCGGCGGTTGACAAGCGTCAGCCGTCAGCTGTCAGCCGTCGAGATCGGCGGCGGGCAGGTTGCGGCCGGGCACCTGGTCGGGCGGGAGGATCTTCGCGTCGCCCGGATAGGGCGTGGTCCAGCCCTTCGCGGTGTACCAGTCGTACCGGTTCAGCTGCTCCGGGTTCACCGAGTCCTCGAGGGCCTTGGAACCGGTCACCAGTGGCTCCGCGAACTTGGCGTACCAGGTGGCCCATTCCGCGGCCACGGTCTTCTCGGCCGCGGGGACATTCGCGGTCGACGGCACGGCGTCCGTGCCGCCGGCGTTGACGGCGCTGTCGGCCCGGGCGTCCGCGGCGTTCGTCTCGGCCGCCGTGGGCGTCGTCGATGCCGAGGGCGTGGGGTCGGGCGCCACCGTGGTCGTAGTCGGGTCCGTGAACGAGCCGGTCGGCAGCTGGCTGCCCGAGAGGCCCTGGGTCAGCGGGGTCTGGTTCACCACCGCGTTGTAGGGCGCGTCGTCCGGGGTGTTGGTGAACGCGTCGTACATCGGGACGGCGGCCTCGTCCATCTGGTTCATGGGCTTGGCGCCGAGGATCTGCTCGATCGTCTTCACGACGTTGATCTGGCTGTAGTAGGTGTCGTTGACGACGCCGCGCTTGGCGTACGGGCTGGCGATCCACAGCGGGGCGCGGTGGCCGTCCACGTGGTCGTCGCCGGCCTGCGAGTCGTCCTCCAGGGTGAAGACCGCGGAGGAGCCCCACACCTTGCTGTGGCTGATCGCGTCCACGATCCGGCCCACGGCCAGGTCGTTGTCGGCAACCGAGGCGTCACCGGTGACGATGCCGCCGGTGTGGTCGTTCGGCACCCACATGATCGTCAGGCCCGGAACGGTGTTGGTCTTCAGCTGCTGGTCGAAGTCCTGCAGCCAGACGTCGGCCCGGTACTGGTCCGGCACGTCGAGGTTGAACTCCGGGTACTGCTCGTTCGTCACGTTCGCCAGCGACGGGATGTCCGGCCAGTCCAGGTACTGGTTCTCCGCGACCGGGAGGCTGCCGGATGCCTGGTTCTCCAGGTTCTCGGCGTCCTCGTAGTACTGCTGCCAGGTGCCTAGCGAACCCGAGGAACGGGTGTCGAACTCGCCGTAGTTCTTGACCGTCTTGCCCGCGGCCTCCACGGTGTTCCACAGGAAGCCGTCCTGCTGGTACGACAGCGGGTCGCCGCCGCCGGCCGGGTAGCTGCGCGCCCAGTCGCTGGCGGAGTCCTGCGCCAGGTAGTCGTTGGGGTCGGCCTGCATCACCCAGTTGTGGCCGTCCGCCGACAGCATGCCGCTGTCGTAGAAGTTGTCGAAGTCCGTGAAGTCATCGGCCAGGGCGTGCTCGTTTGGCGTGACCGCCTCGCCGTAGCTGGTGTCGGCGGAGTCGCCGTTGCCCTTGCCCAGGTCACCGAGGACCTGGTCGTAGGTCCGGTTCTCCTTGACGATCAGGAACACGTGCTTGATCGCGGACGGCTGGCCCAGCCGCGCCGGGATGGCCGGCAACTTGCCCTTGCTGTCGGCGGACGCTTTCTTCTGGGCCGCCGTCTCCTGCGCCGGGATGTTATTCCAGGCGTTGTCGGTGAAGACGTCCTTGGTCAGCGCGCCGAGCTGCAGGCTGGACGGCGGCGTGAACGAGGTCAGCGTGCCCTTGTAGGCGTAGGTCTGCTCGGAGCCGTCGGTGCCGACGCCCTGCTGGTTGCTGACGATGACCTTGCCGACCTTGGCGTCATAGGTCACCTGGTTCGGGAACCAGTCGGTCGGGATGAGGCCTTCATATCGCACTGGGGTGTTCGCCCCGCTGTAGCCGAACTCGGCGACCGCGTTGTCGCTCTTCACGCTCACCAGGAACTGGGTCGGGCTGACGAACGTCACGTCGTTCGGGTACGCGCCGGTCTTGGTGCCGGGCAGCGGGTTGACGTTGAAGGTCTGCACGACCTTCTGCGTCGCGGCGTCGATGATCGACACCGTGTCGCTGTTGGTGTCGGTCACGAACAGGTAGCCGTCGTGATCGGTGATGTTCGTGGGCTCGGTGCCGACGTTGATCGTGTTGGTGACCGCGTCGGTGCTGGCGTTCACCACCGAGACCGTGCCGCTCACCGGCACGGCGGTCGACGGGTTGACCACGATCGGCGTGCCGTCGGAGTCGTCGGTCGTGTCGCCGGGCCGCGCGGTCCGGCCGCCCCGGTCGGAGACGAATAGCTGGTTGCCGACGACCGCGATGGCCTGCGGGGCGTTGCCCACCGGGATCGAGGTGGTCAGCGTGCCGGTCGCGGCGTCGATGACGCCGACCTTGTTGGTGCCGTTCAGCGCCGCGTACAGCGTCGAGCCGTCGGAGGAGACCGCCAGCCCGTACGGGAACGACCCGCTGGGCAAGGAGATCACCGTCGGGGACGTCGGGTCGGTGACCAGGCCGTCGGAGCCGACCGTGTACTTCAGGACGCTGTTCAGCGTCGCCGCGTACAGGGCCGTGCCGTCCGGCGAGTACACCGGAGCCGCGACGCCCTGCCCGCCGAACGTCTGCAGCACCGCGTTGGTCGAGGCGTCGACGATCTGCAGGTGGGCGGCGCCGGAGTCATCGCCGCCGACCTGCACGGCGACCTTCGTGCCGTCCGGGCTGAGCCCGGTGCCGATCGTCTGGGCCGTCAGCTCGGTCCGGGTGCCGTACGGGGTGAGCCACTGGTTGTCGGGCAGCAGGACCTTTCCGTCGGTCTGCGTCCCGACCAGGCTAGTGCCGAACGCCGGGTTCGATGTCGTGGCGGTCACCGCGGCCGCGGCGCCGCCCCCGCCGGCGAGCACGGCGGCCGCGGTCCCGACGACCACCCAGCGTTTGCCCGCTGTCAATCGTGCAGAGAACAAGAGCATGTGCCTTTCACATGAGTGCCCATGGCGATTTCGCTCATAAGGGCAAGGGAAACCGTTCCAATCGCGCTAACTCCAACAGAGTTGGGTGAACTCCGGACAAACGGGCCACCAAGCGCGGCTGTCGGACAGCCAGCAGATCAGCTACTTCTCAGTGAGCTCAGATGCGCTGCTCAGGCAGCTCTGACTGAACGTAGACCCACATCGGTTCTGTAGCACCACCCCACCGTCCGGTCAAGCCTTGACATAGGGGGGCCAAAGGGGTGTTTTGGACTGCAGAGTATGAATCCGTTTCGTTGTGGGTGAGCAGGTTTTCATGAACAAGGGTGTTCGATGGTATTTCCGCATGGCCGCGGCAGGCACCGCCGTGTTGTTGGCAACGCTGGGCATCCCGCAACTGGCGCAGGCCAGCGCGGCCCTGCCCAGTCCGGCGAAAATCAACATCGCCGGGTCCGCCACCGCGTCCGCGGCATCGCAGACGGCCATCGCCAAGGGCCAGTCGCAGCCGTCCGGCACGGACGCGTCCTGTCCGGCCGCCAATAGCGCCGACGCCGGTTCCACCACGGTCAGCGCGCCGACGCACGCGCGCGCCATCGCCGGCAGCGCGTCCGCGACGGTCGTCTGGTGCCCGCCCGATAGCGGCGCGAGCCAGGTCAAGACCTACACGGTGACGGCTGAGCCCGGCGGGGCGACCGTCACCGCCGACGTGCCGAACGACTGGGCGATCATCGACGGCCTCGCCAACGGCACGTCCTATCGGTTCACGGTGACAGCCAACACCAGCGCCACGGCCGGGAGCGGGACCGCCAGCGCGCCGGACACCACGAGCCCGGTCACGCCGCAGGTCATCGCGGAGCCGACGGATGTCATCAGGGGCAAGGCGCAGACGGACTCCTACGACGGCTACTCGATGATTATCGGCGGCAAGCGCGTCTACATCACCGCCATCGAGTTCGACCCGTGGCGCACCCCAAGTCCCAGCCTCTGGCTCGATGACCTGCAGAAGGCGAAGGCCGAAGGCTACGACGCGATCACCACGTACTTCGACTGGGACTACAACTCCCCCTCACCCGGCGTCTACAACTTCGACGGCGTCCGTGACTACAACGAGTTCCTGAACATGGCGCAGGAAGCGGGCCTGTACGTCATCGCGCGCCCGGGACCGTACATCAACGCCGAGACCGACGGCGGCGGCATCCCGTCCTGGGTCCTCACCGTGCAGAACGGCTACCGCACCTACACCCAGCCGTACCTGTCGTCCGCCGTCCAGTGGCTGTCGGAGATCGACCCGATCATCGCCGCGCACCAGGTCACCAACGGCGGGAACGTGATCGCCTACCAGGTCGAGAACGAGTACTCGACGCAGGGCACCGCCGCCGATGAGTACATGGCCGCCCTCGAGCAGCAGGCCAAGTCGGACGGCATCAACGTCCCGTTCACGTTCAACCAGTGCTGCGGCTCGCAGACCTTCACCTCCGGCACCGGCGCGGTGAACATCAGCGGCACCGACAACTACCCGCTCGGCTTCGACTGCGCGGACCCGAGCAACTTCGGCCAGCCGCAGTCCGGCTACCCCGTCTACGCCGACGAGCCGGTGTACCTACCCGAGTACCAGGGCGGCTCGTTCGACGGCTGGGGCGGCGCCGGGTACGACGACTGCTACAACATGACGGGCCCGGACTTCGAGAACGTCTATTACAAGGACAACATCATCCAGGGCTCCACCATGCAGAGTTATTACATGGGAGTCGGCGGGACGAACTGGGGCTGGCTGCCCGCCCCGCAGGTGTACACGTCCTATGACTACGGCGCCGCCATCAGGGAAACCGGGGAACTGGGCACCCCGACCGATCCGAACAACATCGACAACTCGAAGTACGGCGAGAACAAGCTCATCAACGACTTCGAGACGTCGGTCGCCCCGCTGACGGAGACCACTGGTGCCGCCGCGCCGACCCCGGACAACAGCGACATCACCACGCAGGCGCGCGTCAACCCCAGCGACGGCACGCAGTTCGTCTACGTCCGCCAGTCCGACGCCACGTCGACCGCCACGGCGACCACCCACATCGCGCTGAACGCCGACGAGGCCGCGGGCTACACCTACGACGACGCCGCCAGCGCGATCACCTACACCGGCGACTGGACGCACGCGACCGCGAGCAACAGCAACTACACGAGCGGCGACTACGACAGCACCGAGTCGTGGAGCGAAGAGGCCGGCGACACCGCGTCCGTCACGTTCACCGGCACGGCCGTGCAGTGGATCGGCCCGAAGGACAACAACGGCGGTATCGCCGAGGTGTCGATCGACGGCCAGCAGGTCGCCACGGTGGACACCTACGACGCCGCCGGCAAGGAGTTCCAGCAGGTCCTGTACTCCACGAGCGGTCTGTCGGCGGGGACGCACACGCTGACCATCACCGTGACCGGGCAGCAGGACGCGGCCTCGTCCAACGACACCGTCGTCATCGACGCGATCAACGTCCCGACCGCCGCCGAGCTGGCCGGGTACTTCCCGCAGGTTCCGCAGTCCGGCACGATCACCCTCGACGGCCGCGACTCGCGCCTGCTGGTGGCCAACTACCAGTTCGGCACCGGCCAGGACCTGGTCTACTCGACGTCCGAGATCATGACCCAGGGCAACTACGGCGGCCAGAACACGATGCTGCTGTACGACCCGGCCGGAACCGACGGCGAAACTGTGCTGCACTACAGCAGTCAGCCTCACGTCGCGGTCATCTCGGGTTCCGCCACCACGACGTGGGATCCCACCCGGGACGACCTGCGGCTCGACTATGTCCATAACGGACTGACGGAAATCCGGATCACCGGCGGGGGCGCCGCGCCGCTCGAGCTGCTCATCGCCGACACCGCCACCGCCGAGAACTTCTGGCCGGAGACGACGAGTGCCGGCCCGGTGCTCGTGGAAGGCGCCTACCTGGTGCGGACCGCGACCGTCAAGAACGGCACGCTCCTCCTGACCGGCGACACCTCACAGACCGGGAAGATCACGATCTGGGCAGGCGCCGGCGTTCGTGATGTGGAATGGGACGGTTCACCGGTCGCGACCCGCGTGAACACCGACGGCTCGGTGACCGGCAGCCTGCCGGGGCCGCGGCCGGTGAGCCTGCCGACGCTGACGAACTGGAAGTTCGCGTCGGAGGCGCCCGAGGCCCAGCCCGGGTTCGACGACAGCGACTGGACGCTGGCCGACCACTCCACCTCCGACGGGAGCTCGCCCTCCACGCCGGTGCTGTACGCGTCGGACTACGGCTACGACCACGGGTTCGTCTGGTACCGCGGGCATTTTGTTGGCCAGCAGAGCACCGCCACCGGTTCGGAAACCGGCGTGACGCTGACCGCGGACGGGATCGCGCCGACCGGCGCGTACTCGGTCTGGCTGAACGGCGCGTTCCTCGGCTCCGGCTCGGCGGCCGGGGCGCAGACGCAGACGTTCACCTTCCCGGCCGGGGCGGTCAACGCCGGCCAGGACAACGTGATCGCGGTCCTCGTCGAGAACACCGGGAACCCCGAGGGCCCCTCCGGCGAGAAGGTCGGCCTCTACAGCGCCTCGCTGACCGGATCGACGGCGCCGATCACCTGGCGGATGATGGGCGCGCCGGGCGGGTCGACCCTGCAGGACCCGGTGCGCGGGATCATGAACGAGGCCGGGCTGTTCGGGTCGGACAATGGCTGGGACCTGACCGGTTACCCGGACCAGAACTGGTCTGACGTAACGCTGCCCGACTCCTGGTCCTCGCGCGGCGTGCCCGCCGGGGTCGGGTGGTACCGGACGAACTTCTCGCTGGACCTCGCGAAGAACTCCTACGTCCCGATCGACGTGCAGATCGGCGGCTCCGGGCCGGGCGCCGGGACGGCGGACTACCGGGCGTTCATCTACGTGAACGGCTGGCTGGTCGGCCGGTACGTGAACAATGTCGGGCCGCAGCACCAGTTCTACGTGCCCGCCGGAATCCTCAACGACCAGGGGGCCAACACCCTCGCGATCGCCGTGTGGGGCCTAGACCAGGCGGGCGGCGGGCTCGACGCCGTGTCGCTCGTGGCCGCCGGGAACCAGGAGGGCGGCGTGCCGGTCACGCAGGACTCCAGCCCCGGATACAACCCGGCCGTGTACGGCGCGCCCGCCGCGCTGTCCCCGACCCTGGCCGCGGTGCCGTCGACGACCCTCGCGTCCTCGTCGTTCACGGTCAAGGAGACCCTGACCAACCCGACCAACGCGCCGCTGCGCTCGGCCTCGCTGTCGCTGGCCGGGCCCTCGGCGGGGTGGGCGGTGTCGCCGTCCGGCACGGTATCCGCCGGGTCGGTGGCGCCCGGGGCGTCCGTTTCCAAGACGTTCACGGTGACGGCGCCGACGTCGGGACTGTCCACCGGGGCCAACAGCCTGCTGGCCACGGCCACGTACGACGGGTCGCAGAAACTGATCAACACGGCGACGGTGAACGTCCCGGCCGCGTCCCTGGCGTCGACGTTCGACAACACCGGCGTCACCGACAACGCCAACCCCTCCCCCACGTCCGGCTTCATCGGGTTCGACGGTGAGGGAACGTCGTACTCGGCCGAGGGCCTCGCGGCGGACGGCATCACGCCGGGGTCGACCGTGACCTCGGGCGGGGTGTCGTTCACCTGGCCGTCGGCCGCTGCGGCGGAGCCGGACAACACGATGGCGGAAGGGCAGACCATCTCCGTCTCGGGCTCGGGATCCGAACTCGGGTTCATCCTGGCGGCGAACAACTCCACCGAGTCGGGCACCGGCACGATCTACTACACCGACGGGACGACCCAGACGTTCAGCCTGGACGCCGGGAACTTCTGGTACGCGAGCGGGTCGAACGGCAACCCGTCGAATACCCAGGTCGCGTCGGTGAACTACGCGAACTACCCGACCGGCTCGTCCGGGCACACGATCTACCTGTTCGAGCAGAACGTGGCCCTGACGTCCGGGAAGACGGTGGAGGCGGTGACCCTGCCGGACCTCGGCAGCGTCGCGGGCTACAACCCGGCGCTGCACGTCTTCGCGATGGCGATCGGCGGCTGATCGCCGCGGGCGGCCGGGTACCCAGTGCGGCCTGGGTACCCGGGCGCCCGGAGCGTCGCTGGTGGCGCCGCCCTGAACCCGGGTGGCGCTGCTACGGTGCCGTCATGGGTATCCGGCTCAGTGAATCGGCGCGTGCGCTGGTCGACGGGAAGAACTACGCGGTCCTGGCCACCGTCAACGCCGACGGCAGCCCCCAGACCTCGGTGATGTGGGTCGGGCGCGACGGCGACGACCTCCTGTTCTCGACGGTGGAGGGGCGCCTGAAGCACCGCAACATGCTCCGCGACCCGCGCGTTAGCGTCACCGTCATCGACTCCGCGGACGCGGAGAACTACGTGGAACTGCGCGGGCGGGTCACGTCGATGACGCCCGACGCCGGCCGCGCCTTCGACACCCGGCTGTCCTGGAAATACGACGGCAAGGATCCGGGCGCGGACAAGCCGGGCGCGGTGCGCGTCGTCGTGCGCGTCGAGGTGCACAGGGCCGCCGGGTACGCGGCCTAGACCTGCGGCCGAGTGGCCGCGCGCCATTGCCGTCCCCGGTCGGGCTCGCGCGATCTGCCCCCGCCTCCCGCGTGGCCACCGTCACTCGCCTCCCGCGTGGCCAACGTTGCCCGCCTCCCGCGTGCCCACCAGTGCCCGCCTCCCGCGTGGCCGCCAGTGCCCGCCTCCCGCGTGGCCACCAGTGCCCGCCTCCCGAATGATCATGGGTCGTTCCCGCCAAACTCCGCATCCGGGCCGTCAGGCCCGCCCGGTTTACTATGAAATATCAGCACCAGCCACGCATTCCGGGATACCCCAAGAGGGGTATGCATTCCATGATCACGGGTCAAACGTGCCGATATACGGCATGTTTGACCCATGATCACTGCGCCGAGGTCATCCGGGGGCGCCGGGGACCACCCACTCGCCCGATATAAGCGGATTTATCCGGCTCGGAAGCGCGCTCCGGAGGCCCGGGCGGCCCCTGTGGCGGTAACGACCCATCAAATGCGCCCCGACCAGCCGCCAGAGCCACGGTCAGGCCGCTGACCCCGCCGCTTCCCCCGGCCGCGCTTGAATCCCATCCTCGCCGTGCGGTCGCGCGCGTCCGCACGGGTGGAAATGTCGGTGCATTTGGATTATTGACGCATCGGCGGGACACGGTTACGCTCGGCACAATTAATAGGAAACTTAACTATTAATTGTGCCGCCTTGGTGCGCCTGACCTCATCCTCGTGGAGGCCTCATGCGATCAATGTCCCGTCGTCTACTGCCGCGCGATGTCCTGTCCCGCGATACTTCGCCCCGCCGGACTCCGCCTCGGACTCCGCCCCACCGGCCCCGCTGGCTGTCCCCGCTGGCGGCCATCGGGGCGTTCCTGCTCGCCGGGGCCGTCGCGGGCGCGGTCGCTCCCGCCGCGTCGGCCCAGACGAACCTCCTCGCGAACGGCAGCTTCGCCGCCGGGAACACCTCCGGCTGGACCTGCTCGTCGGGCGATGCCGTCGTGACCTCCCCGACGTACGACGGCTCGTCCTACGCCCTGGCCGGCACGCCGACCTCCAGTGATTACGCCCGTTGCAGCCAGGTGGTCAGCGTCCAGCCGTCCTCCAGCTACTCGCTGAGCGGCTGGGTCGAGGGCGACTACGTCTACCTCGGTGACAGCGGCACCGGCGGTACCGACACCGACGACTGGACACCGTCGGCGACCACGTGGACCCAGCTGTCGACCAGCTTCACCACCGGCGCGTCCACGACCAGCGTGACGATCTACGTCAACGGCTGGTACGCGCAGCCCACCTTCTACGCCGACGACCTGGAGCTGACGGGGGCGGCCGGGAACGGCGGCGGCGGCACTGGGACAACCGCGCCCGCCGCTCCGACCGGGCTGACCGTCACCGGGACCACGTCATCGTCGGTCTCGCTGTCCTGGACCGCGACGTCCGGCACGGTCACCGGTTACGACGTCGACGAGAACGGCACGCAGGTCGGCTCGGTCACCGGGACCACCGACACGGTCACCGGGCTGTCGCCGTCGACGACCTACAACTTCACCGTCACCGCCTACAACTCGGCGGGCACGTCCTCGGCGTCGTCCTCGGTCAGCGCCACCACGTCGGCCTCCTCCAGCGGCGGCGGAGGGGGCAGCAGCGGGCTGCCCGCGCACATCCTGATGGGCTACTGGCAGGACTTCACCAACGGCGCCGATAATCTCACCCTGGCCAACGTGCCGACCAGCTACAACCTGGTGGCGGTCGCGTTCGGCACGGCGACGGACACGCCCGGCCAGGTGACCTTCAGCCTGGACTCGACTCTCGCGTCCGACCTCGGCGGCTACACGCAGCAGCAGTTCATCAACGACATCAAGACGCTCCAAGCCCGCGGGCAGAAGGTCATCCTGTCCATCGGCGGCGAGAACGGCACGGTCAGCGTGGACGACGCGGCGAGCGCGTCCGCCTTCGCCAGCAGCGTCTACTCGCTCATCCAGCAGTACGGGTTCAACGGCGTGGACATCGACCTCGAGAACGGCGTCGACCCCACGTACATGGCCTCGGCGCTTGAGCAACTGGAGAGCGACGTCGGCTCCGGCCTCATCATCACCCTGGCCCCGCAGACGGTCGACACCCAGTCCACGGGCGACGACTACTTCGAGCTGGCCCTCGACATCAAGTCCATCCTCACGATGATCAACACCCAGTACTACAACTCGGGCACGATGAACGGCTGCGACGGCAACGTCTACGCCGAGGGCACCGAGAACTTCATCACCGCCCTCGCCTGCACCGAGCTGGAAGGCGGCCTGTCGCCCTCCCAGGTCGGCCTCGGCCTGCCCGCTTCGTCGGCGGCCGCCCCCGACGGCGGCTACGTGTCTCCCTCGGTCGTCAACGACGCGCTCGATTGCCTCGCCAGCGGCCAGGACTGCGGCAGCTTCGTGCCGCCAACCACCTGGCCCGGCATCCGCGGCGTGATGACCTGGGACATCAGCTGGGACGCGTCCAACGGCTACAACTTCGCCGACACGGTCGCGCCCTACCTGTCCACGCTGCCGTAACCCCGCAAACGCCCCACCCCGGACGCTGCCAAAGCGCGGTTTGACGTCGATAGAGTCTGCCGAACCGCGCTTCGGCAGAACGGGGGGTGGTGGTGGCGCGGCGAGCGCGGCTCGAAGGGGCGCAAGGGCGCGGCCAAGGGGGCGCGCGGGTCCGGGAGGGGTGGGGCGGGAATTAGCGGGTAGGCGCATGCCCATGCGACAGTGGCTGCCCTGGCTCCGTTTGCTGGTCAAGCCCTTGTCCCGTGGCGTGCTCGTGTTCGTTCTGCTGCTGGTCGTCGAATACCTGGTAGTGCCCGAACTCGTCGGCGCCAGCAAGGACCTGTACCTGCTCGGCCGCATCAACGCCGTCTGGCTCGCGGCCGGCGTCGTCCTGGAAGGCGTGTCGCTGTTCTGCTACGCCATCCTGACCCGGGTGCTCCTGCCGCCGGGGCCCAAGCCGGGCCTGTCCCGGCTGTTCCGGATCGACCTGTCGGCCGCCGCGCTCGCGCACGTCATCCCGGCCGGCACCCTGGGTGCCGGGGCACTCGGATTCCGCCTGTTCACCGCGGAGGGGATCTCGGCCGGCGACGCGACGGTGATGATGGCCGCCAAGGGCATGGGCTCGACCGTCGTGCTCAACGTCCTGCTCTGGCTGTCACTGGTCATCTCCATCCCGCTGGCCGGTTTCCGTCCCATCTACGGCACGGTCGCTATCGCGGGGACGGTGGCCCTGCTCGCCTTCGCCGCCCTCGCGGTGGGTGTCACCAAAGGTGCCGGCCCGGCGTCCCGGCTGCTGCGCGCCCTCGGCGACAAGATTCCCGGCCTGTCGGGCGAGCGCGTCGAGCGGGCGATCCTGGAGGCGAGCGGCACGCTGTCCGCGATGGCCCGCGACAAGCGCGTCATGGCCTGGGCCCTGACCTGGGCCGCGCTCAACTGGCTGCTCGACGCCGCCTCCCTGTGGTGCTTCGTGGCGGCGTTCGGCGCCATCGTCAACCCCGTGGAACTGTTCGCCGCCTACGGGATCGCCAACGTGGCCGGGGCCCTGCCCATCACGCCCGGCGGGCTGGGCGTTGTCGACTCCATCACGCCGCTGCTGCTCGTCAGTTTCGGCGTCACTCGCGGCGTGGCGACGCTGGGCGTCATCGGATGGCGGCTGGTCAACTTCTGGCTGCCCATCCCGGCCGGTGCCGCCTCCTACGTGTCACTGCGGATCCAGCCGGCGGCCAGCCCGGCGGACAACGAGCCGACGGCGGACAGGGAGCCGGCCGACAGCGAGCCGAGGGCGGGGCAGCCGACGGATTAACAGCCGCCCGTCGTGCCCGATCCCGGCTGGACGATGACGGTCACCGCGGAGGCGGCGGTGACGGTGGCACGGCGGGCGCCGCGATCGCCGGCGCCGACATCACGGCGTGAGCGACCAGTTCTGCTGGCTCGCGTCGTCACAGGTCAGCGCGTAGACCTCGGCGGTGCCGTTCGCGTTCAGGCACCGGCCGGTCTGTGCGCTGGCCAGGCGGCTGCCGAGGTTGTACCAGTCCTGGGCGAGGCTCCCGTCGCACGCCTGCGCCGACACCCGGCCCGCGGAATCGCCGGCCAGGCATCGCCCGGTGCCCTTGTTGACGAGGGTGACGCCGGACAGCCGCCACTCTTGGTCGGGGCCGTTGTCGCAGCCGGCGGTGGCGACGGTGCCGGCGGCGTCGCTAGTGGCGGCGCCGGGGGCGGTCGTGTGGGGGGCGGCGGTGTCGGGGGCGGTGGCGAGGCACTGGCCGGTGCTGGCGTTGGCCACGGTGACGGTGTTCGCCTTGTCGGCGCCGGTCGCGGTGATCACCACCGTGGTCACCGATCCGGACGGCAGCGACAGGGCGAAGCTCCCGTTCCGGCTCGTGGCCCTACCCGCGCTGACCGGGTCCGATACCGCCCCGCTCGCCTGGCCAAGGCGCCACTGCGCGGCACGCATCGGGATGCCGCCACCTATATGCAGCACCGTGGTGCGCGTGGAACTGGACGTGTTGACCACCACGACCGCGTCGGGCTCGGCGGAGGCGAACGCGTCGACGCCCGCCAGCGCGACCTGCAGGCCCGCGGTTCCGTCGAGCGGGGTGCCGAAGCGCGGGAACACTCCCGATCCGGTGAACATGCCGACCGCCGCGTACAGGGGGGCGGGACTGCCGGCCTGGTAGGCGCGCGGGGCGGTCCCGTCGCCGTCGTAGAGCAGCCCGGACCCGTCGGCCAGGCTGCCCGCGCCGCCGGACAGGATCCGGCCCAGCAGCGCGGCGTCCCACAGGGCGGCGAACGAGGTGAACCGGAGGGCGGCCGGGGCGCTCGTGATGTTCCACGGCCCGACGTAGACGCCGATGTCGCCGGCGCGCGCGGGGGCGCTCTTCGCGATCACGGACCGCGCGTCGCTGATGTCAGCGCTCACCGCGGGCAGCTCGTCGAGCAACTGCTGCTCGCTGGCCGACTGCCCGGCGCTGTCCCCGTAGAAGCTGAAGTCGACGAAGTCGGCGCTGGCGCCGCCGTCCTCCAGGAACGTCCGCAGAAACGTTCCCTGGTATCCCCCTATGTACGCGCCCACCCGGACGCCGGGCGCGGCGTCCTGCCCGGCGGCGGCTTTGACGGCTGCGTCGAGCGGGGCGAAACGCGCGGCGTAGGCGGCCGCGCTCTCCCCGCCTGTTGCTGTTATCACCACGAGGGATTGGGATCCGGCGGCGTCGCGGACGGCTCGCGTCGCCGCTGCCATCGTGTCGCTGTCGGGAATCTCCAGGGCGGGCGCGCCCAGGCCCAGCTTCGCGAACGCCGCCCGCACCGGCGCGCCCGGCAGGGACGCCGGCATCGTCCAGTCCACGCCGATCGCGGCACTCGTCCCTCGGTGAGCCGCGGCGAAGCTCACCTGGATGCCAGGACCGGTGCCCGCGGGCGGGGCCGACGGCGACCGGGACCGCACGAACCAGACCGCGATCACCACCGCCACGGCGAGGATCGCGAGCACGCGCAGTTCCGGACGGAACCTCCGCTCGTTCATACCGGAACGCTACCGAGGACCCGCGACCACACGGAATCGCGATCGCGGGCTACGCCCGGGCAAAGACTCCGGCTCACCGAATAGCTGCATGGAAAAACCGTCGTCCTGGCGACGGTTTTTCCATGCAGCTCCGGTTCCGGGGCTAGACGGGAGAACAGGGTTCAGGCGAGAGCCGGGAGCTCTTTCTGGCGGCTGATGATCTCCTGGGCGAGGTTCTCCAGCACCGGCAGCGCCGTCTCGAGGGCCGCCACTTCCTCCGGATCGAGCCGCGAGATGCAGTCGGCCAGCCGGGTCTCGTTGCTGCGGCGCACCGAGCTGATCAGGTCCGCGCCCGCCTCCGTCACCGCGATCACGCAAGCGCGGTGGTCGGCCTCGTCCACCCGGCGTTCCGCCCAGCCCGACGCCACCAGCACGTCGACGATCCGCGACATGGTGGACACTTGTATCCCCACGCGGGACGCGAGGCTGCCCATGCGCATCGGGCCGGCCTTGTCCACGACGGCGAGCGTGGTGAGCCGCGTGGGCGTGAGATCGCCCCGCTGCGCGACGATCTTCCCGGCATGCGCCAGCATCTGCACTGCCATCCCGAGGCGGCCGGGCAGGTCCGGTCCTACGTCCGCGACATCCATGATCACCGATCACCGTCCATTTACTTGCTATATCAAAACTAAACGCCGCCGGGCCGTCCCCTGTTCCTGCACGACGGCGGCCTGTGACGCGAGATGCCCGTGAGGTGTGCGTGAGCTGGGCGTTAGCGTCTATTCTCGGGTAAATGCTTCCAGGCTCTCTACCCGCATGACGCAAACCCCCGCACCGCCCGCGTCACCGGCGCGCGCATGGCTCGCCCGCCACGTTCTGCTGGACCTCACGCCGCTGCGGCGGTCACGGGACTTCCGCGCCCTGATCGCCGGTCTCGGCGTTTCCACGCTTGGCACCCAGCTGACCCAGGTCGCGGTCCCGTTCCAGGTGTACGAGATCACGCACTCGTCGCTCGATGTCGGGCTCGTGTCGCTGGCGTCCTTGTTCCCGCTGATCGTGGGCTCGCTGCTCGGCGGCACGCTCGTCGACTCGGTCGACCGCCGCAAGCTGCTGCTCGTGGTGGTCGCGCTCGAGGCCCTGATGAGCACCGGACTGGCGGTCAACGCCGATCTCGGCCCCAGCCTGTGGCCGCTGTTCGTGTTCCCGGCCGGCTCCGCCGCGCTCAGCGGCCTGGACAGCTCCTCGCGCAACGCGATGGTGCCGGGCATGGTCGGCCTGCGGCAGGTGCCCACGGCGAACGCCATGTTCCAGGCCCTGTTCCAGACCGGGTCGATCGTCGGCCCGGCCATCGCGGGCCTGCTGCTCGCCGGGGCGGGCGTCCGGGTCGTCTACTGGCTGGACGTGTGCAGTTTCGCCATCGCGCTGCTCGCCGTGCTGGCGATCTCGCCGCAGCGTCCGGCCGCGGGCGGCGCGCGCCCGGGATGGCGGTCGATGGCGGAGGGGTTCCGGTTCGTGCGGAGCTCCCAGCCGGTGCAGGGGGCGTACCTGATCGACGTGAACGCGATGGTGTTCGGGCTGCCGCGCGCCCTGTTCCCGGCCCTCGGGCTGACCGTGTTCGGCGGCGGCGCCACGGCGGTCGGTCTCTTGTACGCGGCGCCCGGCGCGGGCGCCCTGATCGGCGCGCTGACCACGGGCTGGGTCGGCCGTATCCGCCGTCAGGGGCTCGCCGTGATCGTGGCGGTCATCGTATGGGGCGCCGCGATCACCGGGTTCGGTCTGGTCCGGTGGCTGCCGGCCGCGCTGGTGCTGCTCGCCGTGGCCGGCTGGGCGGACGTGCTGTCGGCGGTGTTCCGGAACACGATCATCCAGTTCGCCGGGCCGGACGGGATGCGCGGACGGCTCATGGGCGTGCAGGTGGCCGTGGTCTCGGGCGGCCCCCGGCTCGGCGACCTGGAGGCCGGGGCGGTCGCCACGGCGTTCGGCGACACGGCGTCGGTCGTGTCGGGCGGGCTCGCCTGCATCGCCGGGGCGTTGCTCGTCTGGCGACTGCTGCCCGGATTCCGGCACCAGCGCTCGGACCACCACCCGCCCGCGGAGCCGGCGCCAGCGCCGCAGTCGGAGCCGGCGGCGGGGTCAGACGCCGTCAGCGCGGGCGACTAGCCGGGCCGCTTCCTCCGGGGTGAACGACAGGCCGAACACCTCGGCCAGGGACGACACCCACTCCTGGTCACCGAGTTCGCGCCGTTCCTTGACGTGACCGGGACGGGTCACGGTCAGCGTCCGGCCGAGCAGCGAGGTCACCGCGTCCGGTGAGCGGCGCACAACCACCGGCCTGCGCGTGAACCACGAGTCCGGGTGCGTGGACGTGTAGTGATTGCCCATCACGATGTCCGCCGGGTACACGGGCTGGTCATCGAAGCGGTACAGGGTCACCCAGTCCGGGCCCTGCGCCTCCCGCAGCTCCCACACGCCGGAATCGGGGACGGCATCCGGCGCCACCTCGTACACCCAGCCGTCCAGCACCTGCGGCCCGCCCGAGCGCAGGCGGCGCAGCGACAGCGGCCCGGGCGGCGACGAGCCGAAGCCCACGTCGGACAGCCACGGCCCAAGCCGGTCCGGCGTCCGCACGCGCAGCGTCAGGTGCGTGCGCGGCAACACGGCGCTGCCGGAACCCGTGCCGCCCGGCCGGGAGACCCGCGCCAGCAGCCGGTCCACGGAGAAGCCGATCCGCTCCAGCGCCGCGCCGAAGAGCAGGCCGTGCTCGAAGCAGTACCCGCCCCGCCGACCGCGCACGAGCTTGTCCTGGATCGACTCCAGGTCCACCCGCACCGGCCGGCCTAGCAGGATGTCGAGATTCTCGAACGGGATCGCCGCCAGGTGCGCGCGGTGCAGCGCCGTGAGGGTCTCCTCCGACGGCGTCGGGACCGCGGCGGGATGCCCGATCCGGCGGAGGTAGGAGTCAAGGTCCAGCTTCCCGGCGGACCACTCGTCAGGCATGGCCGCCCGCGTCAGGCTCGTCGGACGCCGGCGCGGATTCCGGCACTGATTCCGGCACCGCCTCGGCGGGCTCGTACGTGACCACCTTCGCGATCAGCGCGCCCGCCGCCGCGGCGCCGCCGAACGTCCCCAGCGCGGTGAGCCACCCGGGCAGCGATCGGCCGATCCTGTATTTCCCCGGTCCGGCGGCCGCCAGCGTCAGCGCCAGCGTGGCGTACGCCACCGGCAGCTCGATACCGCCCCGGCTGGCCATCAGGCCGCCCTCGCGGTTGTGCGCCGCCGCGACCGACATCGCCCCGGCGACCGCGAGCGGGCCGGCCGGATAGGCGATCCCGGTGGCGGTCAGCACGCCGCCCGTGATCTCCGTGACGGCCGCGGCCGCCGCCATCTGCCGGCCGGGAGCGAGCCCGTTCTTCTCGAATACCGCGCCCATTCCGTCCAGCCCCGCCCCGTGGAACTTGCCCCACAGCTTCTGGGCGGCATGAATTCCCATGTACCCGCCAAGCAGCAGCCTGGCGCCGAGCAAGGCAACGTCGCGCATGCCTGCATATTAACCTCGTCAACTCCTGCCATGCCGACCGGCGGCGGTTACGCTTCGGGTATGAGCGAAAACACAACCGACACCAGCGGCAGCGGCGCCTGGGTGCTGGACCCGGCCGGCTCGTCCGCCACCTTCGCGTGCAAGACGTTCTGGGGCCTGACAACCGTGCGCGGGACCTTCGGCGGGGTGGCCGGCAACGGCACCGTGGCCGCGGACGGCACGATCAGCGGTGAACTGATCATCGACGCCACCGGGCTCGACACCAAGAACAAGAAGCGGGACGAGCACCTCCGCTCGAAGGACTTCTTCAACACCGCGGACTACCCCAGCGTCGTCGTGCGGATCGTGTCCGCGCGGCAGGCGGGCGACACGATCGAGGGCACCGGCACCATCGAGGCGGCGGGCCAGTCGCAGCCCCTCACCTTCACGGCCAAGGTGACCGCGGTCGACGACGCCACGACGCTGGCCGGCGAGGCCACGGTCAACCACCGGGCGCTCGGCATGACCTGGAACCAGCTTGGCATGCTCGCGGGGGTGTCGACCGGCGCGGTCACGGCCAGGTTCGTGCGCGCGTAGCACGTCCTCATTCAAACCCTTTTCCCCAAACGTCCCAGGTGACTGCCCCGTTCCCGGGTGGTATGCATTGACGGGTAACGGTGGCACGCGATTCAGGCGGTGATCGAAACGTCGCCGGATACCGGGTTTCCAGGTAGTACCGGGCGACCCGCCCCGCTTACCGATTTCGTGGGGAGGAAGGCCGAGCTCGCCGCGATGGCGCGGATGCTGGATGACGCGCGCCTCGTCACGGTCCTCGGGCCCGGCGGGGTCGGCAAGACGCGCGTGGCGCTGGCCGCCGCGGCCGGTGCCGTGGACGGCTACCCCGACGGTGTCTGGATCGTGGAGCTGTCGGGCCTGCGCGATCCCGCCCTGCTCGCCAACACGGTCGCCAGCGCCCTCGGGCTCATCGAGCAGGACATCCGGCCGCCGCTCGATACGCTGCTCGCCTTCCTGCGCGACCGCCGGATGCTGCTCATCTTCGACACGTGCGAGCACATTGTCGACGCATGCGCGGACCTGGTGGCGAAGATCCTGGCCGCCGCGCCCGCCGTCAGCGTCCTCGCCACCAGCAGGCAGCCGCTCGACGCGGAGGGCGAGCACACGTACCAGGTCGCGCCCCTGCCCGTGCCGGACACCGGTGACGCCGGCCTCGACGGCACCGGTCCCGGCGACAGGGGTCCTGGCGGCACGGGTCCCGGCGGTACCGGCCCCGCCGGTGCCGGCCCGGGCATCGGGGACGCGGTCGAGCTGTTCACCCTGCGGGCGTCCGCCGTCACGGGCGGCTTCGGGGTGACCGACCGGAACTGGGCCGACGTCAGCCGCATCTGCCGCCGTCTCGACGGCATTCCCCTCGCTATCGAACTCGCGGCCGTCCGGCTGCGCACGATGAAGCTGCCCGACCTCGCGCGCCGGCTCGACCAGACCTTCATGATCCTCGCGCGCGAGGGCCACGGGCCGCTCGACCGGCATGAGACCCTGAACGCCGCGATCGAGTGGAGCCACCACCTGTGCACCGGCGCGGAGCGCAGGCTGTGGGCGCGGCTGTCGGTGTTCGCCGGGACCTTCGACATCCGCGCCGTCGAGGAGACGTGCGCGGAGACCGAACTGGAGCGCGAAGAGGTCGTGGCCGCGCTCATCGGCCTGGTCGACAAGTCGGTGGTCCTGCGCCATCCCGCCGACGACAGCCGGTACCTGCTGCTGGACACGCTACGCGAGTTCGGCGCCGGGCAGCTGGCGGCGTCCGGCGAGGTGACCGCCTGCCGTGACCGCCACCTGGCCCGGTACCTGAGGGTGGCCAGGTACTTCGGCGCCCACTTCACCGACGACGACCAGCTGGCGCGCTTCCACGCGCTGCGCTGGGATCACGCCAACATAAGGGCGGCGCTGGAGTGGGCGCTGGGCATTCACCACCGCGCGTTCAGGACGGTGGAAGGCGCGGAGCTGGCCACCGCGCTGTACGGGTACTGGCAGATCTCGGGGCAGCTGCGCGAAGGCGACTACTGGCTGAGCAAGGTGCTCGACCAGTTCCCCGGGCCGTCCGCGCAGCGGGCGAAGGCGCTGGTGAACCGGGGGTTCGTGCGGTCGTTCGAGGGGCATCTGGCCGAGGCGCTCGCCGACTGCGGCGAGGGCACGGATCTCGCGCTGGCGCTGGGCGAGCGCGGGATCGCGGCACGGGGCTACCTCCACCTGACCCTCACGCTGACGTTCACCGGCGAGCACGAACAGGCGGCGGCGGCCGGCGCGGCGGCGCGGCGGATGCTCACCGAGTGCGGCGACCGCCCGGGGCTGCTGATGCTCGCGCCGCAGCTCGCGCACCTGAACCAGCTCGCCGGCGACCTGGACCGCGCCCTCAGGATGTGCGAGTGGGGGCTGGAGATGCTCGGCCCGGGCAGCGGCGAGCACTGGGTGCAAAGCTACGTCTACACCGTGGCCGGGCTCACGCTGTTCCGGATGCCGGGCAGGCAGGCGGATTGCGCGGTCATGGTGCGCAAGGGCCTGCTCGCCAAGCAGGAACTCGGCGACCTGATCGGCATCGCGTACGCGCTTGAGGTCCTCGCCTGGCTGGCCGCGCGGACGGGCGAGTGCGACCGGGCGGCCTGGCTGTTCGGCGCGGCCGATCCGCTCTGGCAGCGCTGCGGCAGCCGCTTCAGCGGCACCGCGATCATGGAGGAGTCCCACCAGAAGGCGGTGCAAGCGGCCTGGTCAGCCCTCGGCCCCGACCGCTACGCGGACCTGCACGCCCAGGGCACGACCCACGCGAAGGAGCAACTGGCCTCCCTGTCCCCCGGCCACCCCCTAGCCATCCGCATCCCCTGACCCCCGCCTCCCGGCACCCACCGGCCCGCCCCACCTCCCGGCACCCACCGGCCCGCCCCACCTCCCGGCACCCACCGGCCCGCCCCGCC
>Ga0210389_10000604_pt1 | contig 31522 bp, 19 predicted proteins | sample IncBWH28OmetaG_FD_160127 | JGI IMG/M metagenome (GOLD analysis project Ga0210389, IMG submission 160127) | Forest soil microbial communities from Barre Woods Harvard Forest LTER site, Petersham, Massachusetts, United States - Inc-BW-H-28-O ... | reverse complement strand
TAGTCCGTTGCTCATCCTCAACGGTAACAGAAATGATCCCTGCACCGGCGCGATGACTGAAGTTTTTAATCAGTCTGACAATGGCGGCACCGATTTGCTCTTTACGGGAATAAAGGGCAATTGCCTTGGTACGCCCTCGGGATCAAATGGCTGCGTGATGTCGTTCAACATCACCAGCACGTTCCCAACCACGGATCTGGACGAAGTCGCCGGGGACGGTGGCTCGGCTGGAATCATTGTCGACAACGTTACCGACGCAAGCAGCGCGACGATAACGACTGACATCTATTCCATACTTCTGACCGGTCAAAGTTGTTTAGATTATCTCGGAAGCAGTCATACCGGGAATTGTGCTATCAGTGCCGCGCAATCCACCTTGAAGTAACGCTACTTCTCGCCCTGAGTGCGGTCAGGAGGACTGTACCGCCAAGTTCGCTGAAAGCAATTCGGCAGCATACCGCACAATCGGATTGACGTCTTTGCCAGCACAGTCGAATTGTGTCACCAGGAAGCACGCGGTTGAATAATTATCTAATTGTTTCTGCCGGCGAGTACTGTCTCCCAAGGGTGGTCGCGGCGTAGGGCCGGTGGCTAGGCAAGGCAAGAGCGTAATAAGGATCGGTCGTGAATGATGAGGTCGGATGAATGCAACCATTGAAGGTGCTTGTGGTAGAGGATAACATCTCAAACCTGGAACTGATGACTGAGGTCTTTATATCTCTGAAGGCCGAAGTCCGTCCCATCAGCGATAGCGAAAAAGCGGTCGCAATCGTCAATCAGGAAAAGTTCGACGGAATCTTTCTGGACTTGGAAATGCCAAACCTGAACGGTTTCGACCTTGCGCGCCTCGTCCGCAAGTCGTCATGGAACAAATCAACTCCGATCATCATCGTGACCGGACGCGATGATAGACAAACCATGCAAGATGCGTTTGCGATCGGCGCGACTTTTTTTCTCCACAAGCCGGTTGACAGGCAGAAACTTAGCACCCTGTTCCGCACGGTGAGCGGCGGGATGCTGGAGAACAGGCGCAAGTCTACCCGCGTTCCCATTCAGGCCGAGGTCGCATGCACAGTGGGCTCTCGAACCGTCCGCGGGACGAGTTGGAACCTGAGCCAAGGAGGAATGCAAGTGGAAGTCGGTGGCCTGAAGCCCAAAGACGCCGTTCGCTTGTCATTTGAACTACCAGTTTCTGGGGTGGTCATTGACGTGGCTGGCGTCGTGGTGTGGGGAAAGGAGAGCCGGCAAGGAATTCAATTCACCGCTGTAAGTGCGCAAAGTCAACAATCGATTCGCCAATTCATGGCCGACGTTGAAAAGATGGAACGCTAGGGTTGACGAGTGACCGTTCTTAAGAGCCACTGCCGCTTGCACCCACGGCGCGGTCTTTGCCCCCGGGTTGACCCTCCTTGAGGTGATCGGGGTTGGTGGAGACATTAGCTTGTTTAGTCAGCAGGCGATCAAGCTCTGCGGTGAGGGAGGAGGGGTTGAGCGGTTTCGACAAGTAGCCATCAAACCCTGAGTTCAGGATTGTTTCTCGGTCGCCTCGCATCGCGTACGCGGTGACTGCAACTACCGGTAACTTTGCTATACAAGGATTCTCGCGGATTTTCCGGATGACGCCGAACCCGTCCAGTACCGGCATGCCAATGTCCATCAGCAGCAGTTCTGGTCGGGACTGTTCAATCATGTGAAGCGCCTCTTGACCGTCGCACGCTTCAAAGACCTCGTACCCACGCGCCTCCAGCAATTCGCGCAGTAGCTCACGGTTCACAGCGTTGTCTTCTGCAACAAGAATTCGGATCATAACTGCCCTGCGGATTTTGCCTGCTTCTTGTAGCCTCTGGTTACTCTTCCAACTTCAGCGATGAGTTGTTCTTTGCAGGAGCCGTCCTTTTGCAAGAGGCCTTGCGTCTCGCGGCTCAGAAGAGCAATCTCTTCCCGGCTCAGATTCTTGGCCGTCATGATAAGAATGGGCAGGTCCTTTAGCGCCGGCTCCTGCCGGACATGGCGGATGACTTGAAACCCGTCCATCCCAGGCATCAGCAGATCAAGCAGGATTGCGCCGACTACTTTGTTCGCTAGCACCTCTAAGGCGCGGGCGCCGCTGCGCACACTTTGAACCTCGTATCCGGCCGAGCGCAAGGCCTCCTGCAGCATCTCCAAGGATTTGGGGTCGTCATCCACGAGCAGAATGGACGAATCCTCGTCCGCGGGAGCGGGCACATGCTTGTGAATCGTTTCCAGCAATAGGGGCTTGCGAACTGGTTTGATTAGATAGTCGGCCGCACCCAATGCGAAACCTACCTGCTTTTGATCCACGATGGACAGGATGATCACCGGTATGTCAGCCGTTGCGGGGTTCTTGCGGAGTGCGACCAGAGTCTCGAAGCCATCGCTGCCGGGCATCATCACGTCGAGGGTGATGGCATCGGGCCGCAATCGTTGAGCTTCTTTAATAGCTTCTACGCCTGACTCGGCCATTGCCACCCGGTATTCTGGCTCGAGGTAGCTGGCCAGAAGCTCACGGGCCGGCACTTCGTCATCCACGATGAGCACGAGCGGCGTGAGACGGCCCGAATCCACCATCACCGAGGTTCTTGTTGGCTCTTCAACTGCGCGGACTTCCGATCTTGGTTCAACAGCAGGAAGAGAGAAGGTAAAGCAACTGCCTTTTCCAAACTCGCTTTCTACCGTAATCCGTCCCCCTTGTTGCTCGACCAGCCGTCTCGTGATGGCAAGCCCCAATCCTGTCCCTTCATGGACGCCATCAGCCTTCCCCTCACCCTGCCGGAATTCGTCGAAGATGACTTCCTGATCTTCGGGCCGGATGCCGGTCCCGGTGTCAGTTACCGAGACGCGGACGAAGTCCCAGTCGTCGACGCTATCGATGCTGATCCGACCGCCCTTGGGCGTGAACTTGACCGCGTTGCTGAGTAGGTTGTAGAGGACCTGTTTAAAGCGTACTCGATCTGCGTTTACTAGAAATTTGCTCTCAAGCTTCTGCTCCATCCGGATGTTCTTGGCCATGGCCAGAGGATCAATGGTGGAAAGTACTTCCGGTAAAGCGTCCTGCACCAGAAACTCCTCGGTATGCAACTCCAGTTGTCCCGCCTCGATCTTGGAGAGGTCGAGGATGTCGTTGATCAACTGGAGCAGGTGGGCTGACCCCTGCTTGATGTGATCCACGAAGCGCTTCTGCTTGGTGTTAAGTGCGCCCGAGGTTCCTTCCGCAAGGAGGTCTGAAAAACCCACAATTGCGTTGAGTGGAGTGCGCAATTCGTGGCTCATACTGGCGAGAAACTTGCTCTTCATGTGGGTAGCGCGCTCCACCTCTCGGTTGCGAAGGCCGAGTTCTTGATTGGTGGCGGCCAGGCTATCCATGATTTCGCGCTTTTCTGCTTCGTCGCGCTTTCTCTGCGTAATGTCGACCACCACAACCACTCGCGCGGCTCGGCCCAGAAAGTTCAGAGCGTAGGAGGTGTTCTCTGTGTCGATGATGGTTCCGTCCTTGAGTCGGTGTCGCCAGGCGCCGCTGCTCTCATTTCCCTCTCCGAGGGCTTTTACAGTTTCGAGCAGCGCGGGAACATCCTCGGGCGGACGAATGTCTTGGAGGGTCATGGCCAGGAATTCATCCCTGGAATAGCCATACTTGTGCACCGCGGCGTCGTTTACTGCAAGAAAGCGCAGCGTCTCCCGGTCGAAGACCCAGGTCGGATGTGGATTGTTGTCGAACAATTTGCGGTGCCGCTCTTCGCTCTCCCGGAGCAATTCTTCCGCCCGCCGACGGTCAGTAATGTCGCGGGAGATCTTAGAGAATCCACGCAGCTTTCCAGCCCCGTCTGACAGCGCGGTAATAATTACGTCGCCCCAATATCGTGATCCATCCTTTCGCGTCCGCCAGCCTTCCTCTTCATAGCGGCCTTCGGCAGCCGCTATCTGGAGTTCGCGCTCTGGCTTGCCAGTCTGCACGTCTTCGGTAGGGTAGAAACACGAGAAATGGCGGCCTATGATTTCATCGGGTTTATAGCCTTTGATGCGTTCCGCCCCTTGATTCCAGCTTGTCACTTTCCCGAAAGGATCGAGCATAAAAATGGCATAATCCTTGACGCTGTCTAGCAGCAGACGAAGCTGCTCTCTGCTATCTCTCAATGCTTCTTCCGCCCGCTTACGCTCGGTAATATCACGCGCCACTGCGTAGATAACTTCTTGCTCGGGTACGGAAACAGCGTTCCACAACAGCCACTTGTAAGAGCCGTCTTTGCACAAATAACGGTTTTCAAATGCAAAAGTGACTTTCCCTTCTGCTAGCCCATCCTTTTCGACGACTGTCGCCGGGCGATCGTCCGGATGTATGAACTTCAGGTAAGGCTTCGCCATAAGCTCTTTCGTGGTGAAGCCCAGTGTCTTTTCGAAGGAAGGGTTTAGGTTTTTGAAAAACCCGTCAAAACCGGCAACACAAAACAGATCCAGCGATAGATCCATGAAACGATTGCCGATTTCCAGCTTGGAATAGAGAGAGCCCATGGAACGGTTGATCATGATGCCGACAAGCAGGGCGACCAACAGGGAGACAAACAATACGGCAATGACGATCAGACCGTAGCTCTTCAGCCGGTCGTTCATCGCATTCAGGTCGGCGCGGATATATACCGTTCCTGTCGGTTTGCCCTGGAAGATGATCGCGCGGGCCATTCCCAGATGCCCATCTTTAAACCAATAGCTCTGGGTTTGGCCGGCTGGAATCACGGGCACTGCCTGGGTTTCGCCTATGTGGTCACGCCAGTATCCCGCGAAAGGCTGCCCATCACGCGTATAAATCTGCGCATACATAAGGCTAGGGTTGGCGCGCAATGCCGACAGCGTCGTCTCCGCGGAGTGCGGATCGTTGAACACCAACGCAGAAACAGTATTATCCCCAATGATCTGGGCTTGAATTGAGACGTTACGTACCACGGCCAGCCGAAAGCTGTACAGGTCGTACGCGCAAAAGCCACCACTTGCCAGAAGCAAGGCTGCTGCGCTCACCAGCACGTTCATCAAGGTGAGTTTCCTGGAGATCGAATATTGCTGGGGTTTGGGCATGGTCGTATCAATCTCCTGGTTGAGGGCTCTTTCTGACGACGGTCGCCACCTTGAGCAGTTCGGAACTGAGCGCCAGGCCCGCGCGCTGGGTTGCGGTCAGGTTGACCTCGAAGCGGATTCGATTTTCTTCCATAACAAACTGGATCATGCCTTGACGCTGCGAGAACTGCGGGATATCACTGACCGTCAGGACTGCATTCTTGTTCAATGCCTCGATGATTTTATTGAGCCGGTTCGCCTCCGATGAACTTATGAATAGGATCTGGCAGTCGGCAGACATCTGCGGACTTGAGATTCGCCGCGCCGTCACTTTCTGGTTTCCGATCGTTTCTCCTGCGAGCGTCGCATCCAGAGCCTGTCCAAATGGATCCTCGCCCAGGACGCAGATGGTGAATGAGTTGCTCTGGGGGATCGCGGTTTTCGCGGGCCATTCGACGAATCGGCCAAAGTTGTACAGGTAGGCCGCTTCGACCTGATATGCACTCGGCCTTTGTTGCCCAAGAGCGATTGAACCGGCGAAGAGCAGGTACATAAGCGCAGTAATCGCGCATTGCAGCCAGACGCCGCGATCACGCGCCACCCCGCCATTTTCTTCGGCGGCCACAGCTTTGTGACTCTCGACCTTCATGGGGGTTGTTTCGCTACGTCGCCCAGTAGTTCCGCGTCCTGAGACTGGAGGATTTACCGCGCGACCAACGTAGCTCGCGTCGGATGGCTTGCTAATCGAGCCTCGCTTTCTCCCGTCGTGCTTTTGGAGCCAGAAGATCGTCACGAGCGTCACTTCTCACCGAATCGCCAGACGAGCTTCGCGTAAACGCTCCTCTTGACTTCAACCGGTCCGCCGGGATCGCCTCCGAACTGAGCGAAATGCGGTTGTAATAGATTCTGACCGCCGACCGACAATTCCAATTCTGGGTTGATATGCCAGCCGAACCTCGTGTCCATCGTCTGATAACTTGCAACGGTTTGGGCGGGCAGGTCGCTGACGTAACGATACGTCTGGTCAAACTCCAGTTTTCTTGGCAGATTTATAAAGGACTGAATCACTACTTGATGGCGCGGGCTCGATCCGTTATATGCGGCAACGGTGCCTGGATCGTTGCTTGTTGCCTTGTTTTCCAACTCCATATCCAGGTAGGAATAGGAAGCTCTCAGTTCCCAGCTGTTCACCGGTTTCCAATCTGGCGACACTTCGAATCCTTTGGTGTTGCCATGGATTCCGTTGCTTGTGAGCACTGGAATCACCAGAGCTGGCGAAGGCGACGCCTCGAGAAATGGAGCACCCACTTGAAAGCTGTGAAGATCGTTGTAGTCGTTGTAAAACAACGCGACATCCACGTAACTGTGGGGCGTCACCAGCCTTCGATAGCCGGTTTCATAAGCAATCAATTCCTCCGATTGGAACTGGGGGTTGCCGTTGACTTGCGTGTATAAGGGCAGGCCCGCGGTCGTGCCCGCATAACCTGTGTCTTCGAGATCTGTGTCGAAACGCGACGGAGTTCGAACCGCCCGGGTGACGGACGCCCACAAAGACTCTCGCGCTGTGCGGTTCCAAAGCAGACGCCCGCTCGGCTGCACCTCGAAACCGGTGTAGTTGTTATGTTCGAGTTTCGTTCCCACAGTCAGCGAGAGCCGGTGATTGAAGAAGGCAATTTCATCTTGCACAAAACCGCTATAGATCAAGTCCGTCTGCTTCTGGGGCAGGAAGTTGACCGAGGGGACGCTTTGTATGAAATTCGATGGGCTGACGCGAACCCCGAGTCCCCAAAGAAAGTTTTGCTGCCCCGGCAGTGTCAGGTGATCGAGGAAGTCGACGTCGAAAGTGTTCCGAGTCTCTCCGATTCCGGGCTCGAAATGGTTCGTGCGGTCAAAGTAGGCCTGAACCTGGAAGTCCGATCCGCCGTTCAAAACGCGCTTCCACCGTCCCAGAAGATTTCCTCCCGTCAAGTCCGCAGTGCGGTAGGCGTTGACTTCAGAGGGAGGTGAATAGAGTGCATATGAGTTCACCGCGCCAGCGCCCTCACGGTAGATGTCGCCTTGAAACGTGAACGCATCGCGAGCGCCCCCATCCCAGTCTGTCCGGAACCCTGCTTGACCCATTCGCCATTCATCGAAATTTGGGCCTGCCGGATGAAACTCACCGCCGCGATCGAAGCCCATGCCGTAGATGCGGTAGTTGAAGCCCCGACTGTTCGCGTCCCCGTAGCGAAAACCGCTGGTGCCCTGATCAACATTGCCTCCGCCCGCTGACGCCAGCGCACCATGGGTATCTTTCGCGCTCTTCGTGATGATGTTGATAATCCCGTTAACGGCGTTGGCTCCCCAAATTGTGCCGCCGGGCCCCCGAATCACCTCAATGCGCTCAACGTCCTCGAGCAGAGTAGCCTGGGCTTGCCAAAAGACTCCGGCGTACAGCGGCGAGTAGACGCTCCGTCCGTCGATCAGGACTAGCAGTTTGCTAGACAGTCCGGCTGCAAATCCTCGAACGCCTACCGACCAGTGATCAGAGTCGATTTGCGCCACCTCAACTCCTGGCGCCAGCCGCAAGACTTCGGGAATACTAGTGGCGCCAGATCGGCGAATATCGTCCTGGGTGATTACGAAGACTGCGGCAGGCGTTTTCCAAACTTCTTCCGGCTCTTTTGACGCGGTCGTCACTACTACGTTGCCCAGGTCCGCCAGACTCAATTGTTTGAGGGGCTCGCCGGTGGCTTGATCTGCTTGCGGAGCGGCGAAACCTTGGATGACCAGCCCCGCGAGCACGAGCAGGACAATTAGAGCACCGCGCTGAACGAATGCCGCCACGCACAACGGCCCCGTCTCGGGCATAGTTGCGGCAGCATCCTTCCATGCGTCGGTAACGGTGCGTGCTTGCATATTCATGAGCTGACTCATCTGTCGAAAACGTCCCAGGCTTCTAGCTCTTCGCCCCTCCCGCCGCGCCGCGCGACAGGAAATGAGCTGTGCCGCTTCTCACGAACTGCTCAAACAGGCCGAAGATGTGAGCGTCCCACCATCCCTTGGCTACTTCCATCTTCATAGTCTGTAACGCGTCAGTGATGGAGAAGGCGGGTTTATAGGGCCTTATCGTCGTAAGCGCATCGTACACATCCACGATTTGCAAGACTCTGGCTGTGATCGGTATAGCCTCTCCTGCTAGTCCATCTGGATACCCCGAGCCGTCAAACTTCTCGTGGTGATGGCGAATTATCGGCAGCACTGAGCGAAATGACTTCAGCGGTGCGCAGATACGCTCCCCGACCACAGGATGCTCGCGCATGAGTTTCCATTCCTCTGGAGAGAGACTGGTTGGTTTCAAGATAATCGCATCGGGTATCGCAATCTTTCCGATGTCGTGAACCACGCCGGCGCGCCGCAGTGCAGTGACTTGGTCTTCCGGCAGCGTGAGATGTTCTCCCAAAGAAGCTGAATACTCTGACAAACGCTCGCAATGACCATGCGTGTAAGGATCCTTCCCCTCAATGCTCCGGGCGAGAGTGAACAGCACGGATTCCGCGCGTTCAAGCTCGTCCGTACGCAGCTTAAGCCTGACGAGCGAGCGCACGCGGGCGAGCAATTCGGTGCGGTCCACGGGACGGGTGAGAAAGTCATCAGCCCCGGCCTTGATACCTTCAATGCGATCCTGCTTGTCAGAGAGTGCAGTAATCAGAATTACCGGTATCAGATAAGTTTCGGGATTGGCCTTGATTTTCTCGCAAGTCTGAAAACCGTTAAGATGGGGCATCATCACGTCAAGGAGCACCAGGTCGATCGGAACGATAGACAACTGCTCCAACGCGGCTACGCCGTTTGAAACCGTCGCCACCTTGAATCCCTCCGCGGTGAGCAATTCCTCTAACAGCTCGCGGTTGGAGACTTGGTCGTCAGCGACTAAGATCGTGCCCGTGACCGGCTGCGGCGATTTACTAAACATGGAGTACCTGCTAACTGCAATAGAAGTTATTGGCAGCGTGGCACAGCAGATAAGTAACTACTAATTACGGAAGTCATTTTCCGGGATCTTGTTCGGATTTCGTAACAAGAGTGTCGACACTGGGGCGCGCGAAAACGGCCCCCTTGGTCTCTAAATGCGAAGGTGCCTGACGAAACTGTCCTGCCTCCGCCCTAGCCAAACAAGCCGGTGATTGTGCGAGGTTCAGCCAAGCGATAGCGGAGCTTCGTTTCTCGTGATAACTTTCGCTTAGCGCATCTTTACGTACGAAAACAAAAGCGAGGCCAAATAATGGACGCCTCTTCCTTCGAGATGAAGATCCTGGTGGCCGATGATTCTCCGATATATCGCAAACTGGTTGAGCAATCGCTCTCACAGGAAAACTACACCGTTCTGTTGGCGAAGAGCGGCCAGCAGGCCATGGATTTGTTTCTCGAACACCAGCCCGCGCTCGTAATCACGGACTGGAGTATGCCAGATATCAGCGGCATTGAACTGTGCCGCCGTATCCGTCGGGACCACAAAGAGTTCTATGCCTATCTCATCCTCCTTACCGGCAACACCGACAAAGAGGAAGTGATTGAAGGTCTCGCTGCCGGAGCCGATGACTACCTGACCAAGCCCTTCCATCCTGGAGAACTGCAGGCCCGCGTAAGAGTCGGCCGCCGCATCGTCAACCTTCACCGTGAAATCCAGGACAAGAATCGACAACTGGAAGAGATGGCCCTAACCGACTCGCTGACCGGCCTGCCCAATCGCCGAGCGATCGATTTCTGGGCAAGCCGCCAACTCAGCGCGGCGGTGCGTCACAAATTCACCGTCTGGGTGGTCATGGCCGATCTAGATCACTTCAAGAGCATCAATGATACCCACGGGCATGACGCCGGAGACATCGTGTTGAAGGGCTTCGCCGAGATTCTGAAGTCCAATACCCGCAAATCAGATATTTGTGGCCGTCTCGGCGGCGAAGAATTTCTGGTGGTCATCACGCATGCACAAAAGGAAAACGCCGCGATTGCGATTGAGCGTATCCGCAAGGAGTTTGAAGCCAGGAAGTTTACTGTCGGAAACCGCAGTTTCGGCGCGACCGCGAGCTTCGGAATTGCTGGCATCCGCGAAAAGACGGGTCCCGATTTCAGCGACCTACTGACTCGCGCAGATGCAGCTCTGTACTCTGCGAAGCGGCAAGGGCGTAACCGCATCGAATTTGAAGTAGAAAAGGTTTTGTCGACGACTAGCTAAGAATAGGAGACAGAAAGCCGGTCAGTCATCAGTCAATACTAACTGCACGACAAATCCACGATGTTAGTTGATGTCTTCTGTTAGTTACTCTGTGGCGCCGAGAAAGATCACAAGGTCGGACTTTGGTAACTTTCCGTCGACTTTTGCTCGTCTAGAATTAATTTATCCTCAGAATTTAAATCGTCCAAGACTAGGCGGCCATAGCTGTGAGTTCGCAATCTCCGTCAGAGTACCCCGAGTCTCCCGCGCTCCGAACGCGCCAAGTGGAGGGTCGAGAGTGGTGGCTTTGGGGTTCTGCCGTGGCCGTCACCCTGGTCCTGACGTTCGGTATCCTTTCCTTAACCTTCCCCGGTTTACATTTACCTTCCGACAGCGCTTATTCGCTGAATCTAAAAGAATGGGTGCGTGGGCTGGCCGCTCTCATCCTGCTATTCGATATTTACACGGTCTACCAGCAGCGTGAGCTGCAGCGAATTCGGCGGCGGCTGAGCGAGCGCGAACGCTTGTTTCAGTTAATCACGGAAAACGCCGCGGATATGATTGCGGTAATCGACCGCAATGGACGGCGCCTCTACAACAGTCCCGCATATCAGACAATTTTAGGATATGGCCCCGAAGAACTGGCAGCCACTTCTTCGATGGATCAGATTCATCCTGAGGATCGCGCGCGTGTGCTCGAGGCTGCCGAGAAAGCCCGCAGCACCGGCCGGGGTGAGCGACTGGAATATCGCATCCGCCATAAAGATGGTTCCTGGCGCTTTATCGAGTCGACGGCCAGCGCTATTCGCAGCCCGGAGGGCGAGACTGACGGGTTGGTCATCGTGAACCGTGACATTACTGAGAGGCGGCGGGCCGAGGAAAAGCTGGATCACCTCTCCTTCCACGACGGATTGACCAATCTCCCCAACCGCGCGCTTTTTCTCGACCGCTTGCAACGCGCGATTACTCAGGCGCGACGGCACTCGGATTTCAGATTCGCCGTGCTATTCATTGACATTGACGAATTCAAAGTCTTCAACGATAGTCTCGGTCATGTTGCCGGTGATGCATTGCTTATCCAGATCGCGCAGCGTTTAACCGTCTGCCTGCGCGGCGCCGATACTGTTTCACGTCCCCGCCTGGGCGACACTGCGAGGCCCCTGCTGGGCGAGAGCACGTTGGCCCGACCCGGGGCCGACGAGTTTACCGTCCTCATCGAAGAGCTCCATGACCCCAGCGACACAATTCGCGTCGCAGAGCGCATTCAGCAGAAATTGGCCGTTCCTTTCGATTTGAATGGCCAAGAGATCGTGTTGACCGTAAGCATTGGAATTGCTTTCAGTGGCAACGCCGGAGCGGAGGCACAGGACGTTCTGGGCGACGCCGAGATTGCCATGTATCGCGCCAAGAGCGCTGGCAAGGGACGCTGTGAAGTGTTCGACCACGCGATGCATGCCGGCGCGATTAAACGCTTGCAGCTCGAAACCGACCTGCGCAAAGCTCTCGAGTTAAACCAGTTCCGCGTCTACTACCAGCCCATCGTATCTCTGCGTAGTGGCCAAATAGTCGGCTTCGAGGCGCTCAGTCGCTGGCAGCGTCCCGAAGGTCTGGTCATGCCAGGGGAATTCATTACGGTTGCAGATGAGACCGGCATCATCTTACCCATGAACCGTCAACTGCTTAACGACGCTTGCCGGCAACTCCGTGCCTGGCAGGCGCTTTTTCGTTCCGATCCGCCGCTCACGCTCAATGTAAACATCACTCCCAAACAGTTTGCGCAACCTGAGCTGGCCTCTGAGATTGGCAGGATTCTTCAGGAGACTGGACTGGATCCTCGCTGTCTCAACTTGGAAATCACGGAAACGATCGCCATGGCCGATGCCAAGAGGTCTGCCGTTGTGCTCTCCGAGTTAAAAGCACTCGGCGTTAATCTAGACATCGACGACTTTGGCACCGGCTACTCCTCCCTTAGCCGACTCCAGGGCTTCCCCGTGGACACGCTAAAGATCGACCGTGCCTTCATCTCACGTATAGATACCGACCTCGCCACCCACGAAATCGTTCGCGTCATTGTGATGCTCGCACACGGACTCCACTTGAAAGTCGTTGCGGAAGGTGTCGAAACTCAAGCGCAGGTGGACCTGCTGAAGGATATTGGCTGCGAACTGGCACAAGGTTACTTTTACTCTAAGCCCGTCGCAGCTGACACTATCGAGCAGCTTCTACATAACAACCGTGAGGCTAACGTCGCAGCCCTGCGAGCGAAAACGGCAACTTCCACGTCCGCATGAAAACCTGCGCGAACCTCCAGTTTTTTTCAGACAATATGCCCGAGGGTGTGAAGGGATTTTGAAGTGTTGAGGTCTGCGCGGTTCGCTTCAAGATGTTAAGCGGCAACAAAGTACCACTCTGGCGGTTCCAGCGAGCACTGACGATGAGGGTTGGTTCAAAGCCCTAGTTTCCGCGCCACGGTGCTGGCCAGATCAAGCCTGCCTTTATTCATCTGATGGTCAGCCTTTGCCGCATACATTTCCCGGTCGGCCTCATCGAGCAATTGATCCAGAGTCATACCTTCCGACCATTCCGAAATACCGATGCTCAAGCTCAAGTCGAATGCTTGAAGGTTTTCTGCCTGGTTCCACTCCAGTACGTAGGCTCCAATTCTCTCCACAACTCGGGCAGCCCCGGCGCGTGATGTATCCGCCAAGACGATAAGGAATTCGTCTCCGCCGTAGCGAAATACTGCATCCGAGCCACGCACCGAACTTTTTAACAAAGTCGCCGTATCTGCCAGCACCACGTCACCAGTCAGGTGGCCGAACTGTGTATTCACGTCTTTGAACCGGTCAATGTCGATCAACAGAAAGGTCAGTGAGCTCTTCAGACGTCTGGCGTGGCTGATAAATCGTCCAACCATCTCCTCGAGGGAGTGCCTGTTATAGATCTCGGTCAAGGGATCCGTGAAGGATTGCTGCTGGACGAGCTCCCGCTGAATCGTGCTGGAGATGAGCTCCTCGCGCACTCGACGAATTTCGAGACGTTTTGAGACGAGATAAGTGTTGAGCAAAGCCAACAGGGCAATAAGGCCCATAGCCAAAGGCCTGGACACGGTGAGCTCAAAGTGGACGTTGTCTTGCTTCAGGAAAGCAGCGGGGAAGAGGAGTGCCAGCAGTCCGGTGGCGACCAGCACGCCGGTAAGCGACACAATCACCCATAGCTCCCAATCGCGTCTCTCGAGTTGAGAAAGCTGCTGGCCGACGCGCGCAAGAACGCTTTCAGTCTGCCTGTACATTATGTATTCCTAAAACAGCCAAGTCTAACGTGATCGGGTGAGGCCTACACGGGTACGAAAGTACTCTATATGCGGGTAACGCCTTACTCGAAGGCACCGCCTTGACCATAGGAAGACAAGAAATCTGGTTTGCAGCGTTCTTGCTGCGCAGTTTCGACCTTTACGAATCTCGGATCGGTTAGTGTGTTTCGGTTTCGTGACTAGCCGCGTTGGTTAAGGTTATGAGTCATGGTTGAGAAGAATCCGATTTCTGATTTCCGTCGAGTGCTGCCGATGGCCATCCGTCTTTCCAGGCAAGCGTAGAAATCTGCAGAAAAGGGTGACCCGAAGTCGCGTCGTAAGCGTGAAAGACGATAATGTCTCTGTCCTTCTGCAGCAGAATGGACTCACCGCCCGGTCCCAGCCAGCGACTGTTTCCTACTAATAGCGGGCTTCCTCCACCCTCCATCATTGACTTGCTGTTCTTGTCCACATAAGGTCCGGTTACGCTGCGCGAGCGCCCTACCATGGTTTTGTAGTTGCTCCTGGTTCCGCGGCAGCACAAGTCGAAGGAAACGAAAAGGTAGTAGTAGTCGCCATGATGAACGATGAAGGGCGCTTCAATAGCCTGCCAGTTCGGCGGCAAGCCCACACGCGGGGGAGCAGGATTTTCGGGGGGCTTGCGGCTCGCCAAAGAGTACAGGGCTGTATCTTCGGTCGAAAGTTTACCGGTCTTGCGGTCGAGCTTTCGCATCTTGATTCCGTCCCAAAAACTGCCGAACGCGAGCCAGGCTTGCCCTTCCTGGTCGAGGACCAGGTTCGGATCAATGGCATTGAAATCATCGCCCGCATTGGATTGCAGCACGAGTCCCTGATCCACCCAGTGGAACTGCGAGTCCTTCGGATCTAAAGTATTGTTGGTGAGCAGAGCTATGCCCGAGGTATTTTTGCCGAACGCGGAAAAGGCGTAATAAAGATGGTATCGGCCATCGAAATAGGAAATGTCGGGCGCCCACAGTTCCTTTGTTTCCGGACTCTCCTTTTGAATCCACGCGGGAATTCCTGGTAAGACATAACCGCATCGATTCCAGTCGTGCAGGTTTTGCGAACAGCGAACCGGCAGTTCTCCGTCCCGCTTAGGTTCGGTCGCGGTGCCGAACACATACCAACTGTGGCCTTCTTTGGCGATCGATGGGTCGTGAGTGCCTTCGACATCACCCGCGACGCTGACGACCTGAGGCCCGGCGGTCGCTGGGGCTTGGCCATAAATGGATGGAGCCGAGAATATAGTCCCGAGCAGCATTGCGGAGATGAACAAATTTGCTGTTCCTGTTCTCATAAATAGTTCCTCCGGAATTGCGGCGATGCAAAGCAAACGTGTTATTCCAACTCCGAAATGCCATCCGCGGGGATCAGCTTAACTCGATTTTCGTGCAACACCGTTCCGGCGAAGTCGAGACGTCAGCATCGGGGCCATAGCGGTCGACTCTCTGAGCAACAAGTTGGTCCGCAGTAGATATTCGGTCCCATTCAACGTGGGTGTCTGCCGCTCCACTTCAGTCAGAAGAGCGTGGAAAGCCAACTTGGCCAGTTCGGTCTGTGACATCTGCACCGTCGTTAGAGGTGGAGACATGAATTGTGCCAAGCGCACGTCGTCAAAGCCAACCAGCGACAAGTCGCGCGGAATGACGCAGTTCTCCTCGTAGCTCTTTCTCATTACACCGATGGCGGTCAAGTCATTGGAGCAGAGGATTGCAGTAGGTTGAATCGAGACGTTGCGCAACTGCGTCGATGCTTTCATTCCTCCCTCCGTCGTGTGGTCGGCTTCCACAATCAAGAGTGGGTCGCACGCGAGTCCGATTTCCTGCATTGACTGGAGAAATGCATCTCTTCGTGCGATGGCTGATTTCAAACTCAACGGACCGGAAATGAAAGCGATTCGTTTATGGCGCAACGCGGCCAGGTGCTGGATTGCCTGGCGAATGCCATGCAAGTAGTCGATGCGAATATTGCTGACTCGGGGAAGGGCCGGGCCGACATCTACGAAAACCAGCGGAACTCGACGCGATTTCAGATCTTCGAGCAGCAATTCCTCCATGCCAAAGGTCATGATCGCCACGCCGTCGACGCGGCGCTCAATCATGCGTCGAACCGAACTTGCCATCAGCTTGGGGTCGTGGACCGTGGACGTCAGCAGGATTTCGTATCCGTGCTCGACGGCGATTCTCTCGAATACTGCAACGATCTCCGGAAAGAATGGATTGGTGATTTCGGAGACGACCAGACCGAAGATTCTGCTTTTCCCGGAAACGAGCGCCCGTGCTTGAGTATTCGGATAGTATCCGAGTTCATTTACCACGCTCCAGACACGCCGCGATAGCAGGGGGTCCACCGTGGGTATCCGATTAATGGCACGCGACGCCGTGGCTGTCGAAACCCTTGCGCGCCTGGCGATTTCCCGGAGATCCATATTCCCTTAGATCTATGTTCCCTTATTGAAAACCAGTCGGGGCCCCTCGTGACTTGGGAGACAAGCCACCGGGTACCAGAACCAAGCAAAGCCAAGAGGGGCAACGTGAAAGTAGAAACCGATTTCAGACTTTCAGGCTTTCAATCAGCCGGAATCGAGTAGCACACGGTGTTTTACAGTAAGCCATCTTTTAAATACAAAGACATACGTGGACTCTAATGGCGTGAGGTTGACGGAAGCGGGGGGAGAGCAGCGAGTTTTTTGGATGACAAGGGCAGGGGCTGCGTGATAAGACCATGCTTTGGCTGGGGGGGACATGGCGGGGCCATCCGAGACAATTGCCAGTACGGATCGCCAAGGAGGACGCGCGACCGCGGTCGAAGAAGTAGATAAATCCGCCGTCATCAAAGAGCTGGCAAACATCATCGCGAGCCCACCTTTTCGGAGCACGAGCCGCTGTAAACAGTTTCTCTCCTACGTGGTTCAACATAAGCTTGACGGACATGACGAACTGTTGAAGGAGCGGAGTATTGGAGCCGATCTGTTCCATCGTCCCGCCGATTACGCCACAGGAGACGATCCGGTAGTTCGAGTGCAGGCCGGTGAGGTACGACGGCGGCTGGAGCAGTACTATCATGAGTTCTCTAAGCCCTCAGACGTTCGCATAGACCTCCCTGTGGGAACCTATGTTCCGGAATTTCACCGGATTCCTGTCGGTTTGCCGGTTGAGCCTGCAACTCACCCTCTTCCGCTCAACGAGCCACGGGGTAAGTGGAAATTACTCGCCTGGACTGCGATTGCTCTGAATTTGGTGCTGGTCGTGGTGCTGGTGGCTCCCTTCATTAGCGGCAAGCTGGCGCGGCCCTCGGCCTTGCAGCAGTTTTGGGCGCCCGTGTTTTCGACGTCGCAACCTGTACTGGTTTGTCTTCCCAAGCCGATTTTCTATCGCCCGTCGTTCTCGCTCTACGACAAGTACGCCAAGGCCCATCCCGGCACGTTCCAGACACAAGTCGAGAGGTTTAACCAACCGCTCCTTCTGGATCCAGATCAAAAAATTCTATGGGGTGACATGGTCACCTACCCTGATTTTGGTCTGGTCTCGGGCGATGTTTATGCTGGTTTTAGAATTTCCCAGGCATTAGGCCGGATCGGGAAGCCAAGCCAGATCAGGATTGGCAACGAATCGTCGTTCGATGAGCTTCGGAATTCTCCTGCCGTGCTGATTGGAGCATTCAGTAATCGCTGGACGATGGAGATGACATCCGACTTGCGTTTCGTGTTTGAAGAGAGGGACGGCATCCTCTGGATACATGACCGAACCTCTCCCGACAAGAAGTGGTTCTGCCGTCTGGGGCTGCACGGGGAAGTGGTGGTAGATTTTGGAGTCGTCACCCGATTGCTGGACTCTAAGACCGGCCATTCGGTGGTCAGCGTGGCGGGAATTACCGCACCTGGCACGGACGCAGCGGCGCAGTTCGTCTCCGCCCCAGAATTCTTGTCGGAGTTGGCCCGGACCGCGCCTCCCGGGTGGGAAAAGAAAAACCTGCAAGTCCTTGTACAAACATCGGTTATCGATGCAGGTGCGAGCCCGCCTCACGTCGTCGCCGCCTATTTCTGGTGAGTTCGACGTTGACTAGGCCATCGAAAGTCGATTCCCTGGTGTTTGTCTCTTTTCTTTCTCTTCCACTTCTTCTCTTTCCACTTCTGTTGCACGAGTGAGCATAGAACCACCGGATTTTCCCCGGACCATCTCTACACGTTCAAACTTCAACCCTCGTGCTGAAATCTATGTCTATGCAGGTAAAGGATTTAGATTTTGAAGGGCACTGTAACATACCGTATGCATACCGTGTGTTACTCGAAAAGCTGGGATGGGGAGGCCTTTTATGGAGGCCGCGGAAGTTACGCAAACGTTTACTCGGAGTCCAGGTTCGAACCGAGCAACTGATGAACACGCGCCCCCGTCGGCACGGCCACATTCTTAGTAGCCCTGCTTTATCGCTCTGGACATATTGGCGGCCGGTTGCGCTGCATGGTTTACTCGCGGTCTGTTTTTTCCAGGCCTGCGGCGGTGGTTCGCCGGGTTCTTCGACTTCTGGTCCGTTGGTCATCACGACGTCGTCTTTGGCGGGGGGAGTCGTCACGGTGTCGTACTCAGCGACGTTGGCAGCGACGGGCGGCACTGGCACCGGGTATGCCTGGACCGCCTCTGGAGGTTCGCTGCCGGCAGGGTTGACTTTGGCAACGAGCGGCCTTCTCTCGGGAACGCCCACGATTGTGGGAAGTTTCAGTTTCACCGCCGAGGTTACGGATTCTTCGGGGAAATCGGCGACCGCCAACCTCAGCGTCGTGATCGCGGCGGCCGGCCCATTGACCAATTACGAATTCACCGGCGACACCACGCCGGTGCACGATCCCAGCATCATCCGGCAGGGATCGACCTACTACGTCTTCTCCACCGACGCGTCCGCGAATCAGGGCGGATTCATTCCCATTCGCTGCTCCACCGACAAGATTGCATGGACGGCCTGCGGCTACGTCTTCAGCAACTTGCCGTCGTGGGTTTCCGGGGCTGTTCCTCAGACGACCGAAATATGGGCTCCAGACATCTCCTACTTCGGCGGAATGTACCATCTGTACTACGCCGTTTCTTCTTTTGGGTCGAATATTTCGGCTATTGGATTGGCGACAAATACGACGTTGGATTCGAGCGATCCAAATTACAGCTGGGTTGATCAGGGCATCATTCTTCAGTCTTCCACTTCCGACAACTTTAATGCGATCGATCCCAATATCCTGGTAGATGTCGGAGGATTGGTCTGGCTTACGTACGGCAGTTTTTGGACTGGGATTTTTCAACAGCAGGTCGATGCGGCGACCGGGAAGATTCAATCCGGATCGACTACGTATCATTTGGCCGAGCGCGCTTCTAATGTTGTCAACGATCCCATCGAAGGGGCTTCACTGATTTACGAAAACGGGTACTACTATCTCTTCGTTTCATGGGATTACTGCTGTGAAGCAGATCCCGCTCAAAGCGACTACAAGATCGTAGTGGGCCGCGGCACCAGCCCGAATGGTCCGTTCACAGACCAGAATGGCGTCGACATGGCGGCGGGCGGCGGGACGATTCTGCTGCAGGGAGATGCAACATGGGCCGGGCCGGGCGGTCAAACTGCGTACATTGATGCTGCCGATGGCGACCTCATTGTGTTTCATGCGCTGCAGCTCTCGCAAAACGGTTTGGACTACCTGTTTGTGAGGACGCTCACCTGGGCGAATGGTTGGCCGGTGATCGGAACCTCAACCGTCGCTGACGCAGCGAAACCCGCCACGGCCGAAACGGGAAAGCGGGATCATCAGAGAAACTGATCGTCAGAGAATTGTGGTTGGTGAGTTTTGTTGTGGAAACTGCACGCAGTAGAGAGCTGGACCCGCGGCTCTGGAGTGGGATTACGAGAAAACGATTACTGATGGGACGAGTTCGAATCGCTCTAAAACTAGTCGCAGAAACAGTATCGCCACTCTGGGCTTCATGGAGACACTGATGACACTCAACGTGCGACATGTTCTTGGCAGAAATTTCCGCTCCTTCCTCAATGCCCGCCGCGTCTGGAACCGTCGTTGGGTTGCGGGAACGGTCCTATTCACGTTACTGGTGGCCGGATTACCCGCCGTCGCGCAATTGGACACAGGGTCGATCAGCGGCGTCGTCACCGATCCTTCTGGAAGTCCAGTCAAAGATGTCAGGATTACAGCGAGGGAAACCAGCACGGGCACAACCTACACGACGATCAGTTCCGCCACCGGGTACTACGTGTTTCCTTCTGTGCGTAGCGGCACGTATGAGGTGAAGGCGGAGCTTAGCGGCTTCAAGACTGAAGTTTACGCAGGCGTCGTCGTGACGGTCGCTTCGCATGTTGGCCGTGACATCGCGCTGGCGGTTGGCGCCGTGGCGGAGACAGTCAACGTGACCGCCGATACGTTGGCGCTGGAGACGGAAAGTTCGGAAGTTGACGCAAACGTTACCAAGGAGCAAGTGAATGATCTTCCTCTGGCAGTGACGGGCAACCTGCGTTCGATTTCATCGCTGGAGTTTCTGGTACCGGGTACGGTTGGTCCGGGAACGTCTTCGGGCGGGTCCGGCTTCCAAATGACGAAGATCGCCGGTGGCCAGACTGAAGGGACGGACTATCTGGTGGATGGCATCACAACCAACCGGATGGAGAATGGATCGGGCTCTTTTGACGTGGTCGCGCCGTCGGTGGAATCGATTCAGGAGTTTCACGTTGACATCTCCGGAATGTCCGCGGAATTCGGGAGAACCACTGGCGGGTTGGCGAACTACAAAACGCGCTCCGGGACCAACGAGTACCACGGGGCGGCTTTCGACTATTACAAGAATGCTGTGCTCGATGGCAACAACTGGTTCAACAACGGGTACCTGGCACTCAATCCGTCGGACAGCGCATTACTCAAGCGTCCGCCTGATACCAAGAACAACTACGGCATTTCATTTGGTGGACCGTTGCGGATTCCGGGGTTGTACGACGGGCACGACAAGACTTTCTTTCTCTTCAGCTTCGAGCAGTTGCTGTATCACACGGGTGCTTCGGTCACCTCGAATATTCCAACCCCGGCCGAACTCGGCAGCAATGGGCAGTACTTTGATTTCTCTTCCACGCTGGGTGGCCCGATTCTCGACAGCAACGGAAACCAGCTTTACGGCGGGTGCAACAACTCGGTGCCGGTGTACTACGGTGAGATCTTCGATCCCGCGCAAGAGGCCAACAGCTGCAACAATGTTTCGTTCCCCAACAACCAGATTCCGATCGGCCGCGAGAGCCAGGTGGCTAAGGCCGTATTGCAGTACATGCCCGCCCCGAATTTAACCGGCGGGACCAATAATTTTGTTTACAGTACGACCGACAGCCTGGCTCAGACAGTTTTAAGCGTGCGAATCGACCAAAACCTGGGGCAGAAGCACAAGATCTGGGGATTCTACAGCACCCGCGAAAATACCGACCACGGCGGCGGGGCCAATCTTCCTCCACCTCTAACTTCAGCTGGGGGCGGCGGAGTCGATCAGTTGGGCAAACTGACTCGGGCGGGATGGGATTGGGTGGTAACACCGACGTTAGTGAATTCGTTGACCTTCGGCGCCAACCGCTCCAATAATTACAATCTGTCGGCAGCCGCGCGCATGGGAACCGACTGGGATAGCAAACTGGGAATCCCCAACGGCTCCGGCCCGGTGTTTCCTGGGTTTGTATTCATAAGCAGTCCCTATCCGAACTTCGGCGAGAACGACGACGCTCAGGATGTGGACAACACGCTTGCGCTGAACGACATCGTTCACTGGCAGCACGGCGCGCACAGCCTGAACTTCGGAGGGGAGGAGCAGTATCACCAGTATTCGTTCGTCAGCAAAATCGGCGGCACGTGCAGCGGTACTTCCGGATGTTTCACCTTCTGGCCCAACCAGACCGCATCCGACACGACGTACTGGGGACGCGACGGCAACGCCTTTGCCGCGTTCATCCTGGGGCAGTCCGGTACTGCAAACGCACTCAATCAGATTCATGCCCCACGCTGGATTACCCATACCACTGCAGTTTTCGTGCAGGACGACTGGAAGGTGAAGCGCAACCTCACCCTCAATCTTGGACTGCGGTGGAGTTTTGACACGCCGCGCCACGAAGCGGATGGTGACACCACCATCTTTAGCCCGACCACGCCCAATCCCGGAGCGGCCGGGTTCCCGGGTGCGCTGGTCTTCGCGGGAACTGGCGCGGGGCGCAACGGAAACGTTGGCGAGACTTGGGCCAACACCTACTACAAAGATTTCGAGCCGCGCGTCGGCTTTGCCTGGTCGCCCTCATTCCTGCACGACCGGGTCGTAGTTCGTGGCAGTGCCGGCATCTACTATGGGCCGCTGGTTTATGCCGACTTCGGGCAGGGAACGCTCCAGGGTTTCACAGCAAACCAAACCCTGTTTACCGGAGATCCGCTGTCCGGTCCGCAGGTCGACGCTGGGCTTCCCGCGCTACCCAACACTCCAGACCTCGATCCAACCCAGTCGAACGGCCAAGGCGTGGACTACATCGCGCCGACCTTCGGGCGCCCCGCCATGGTGAACTCGTGGAACCTGGAGATCCAGACCCAGGTCAGACCGGATCTCTACTTCTCCGTCGGCTACATCGGCAACCATGCTACCCGCTTGCACGGATTGCTCAACTATCCCAACGACATCCCGCTGAGCGATCTGAGCATGGGCACCTGCCTGTTGTACTGGGCCGTAGCGCCGTGTCCCAACGGCTTCAGCTCGCCTCCGATTCAGCCGTATCCCGGCTTCTCTTGCGCGAGCGGCTGCACCTACGGAATCACCGAAGAGGTCGAGCAGGCGCTCCGTCCGTACCCGCAGGTGGGCTACATCAACGAAGACAGCTACCTGCAGAACGTGGGACAGTCCAGTTATGACGCATTGGAAGCCAAGCTGGAACGACGCTTCCATAATGGTCTGAACGTGCTGGTGTCCTACACCTTCTCGAAAACCATCACCGACGCGGACAGCATCCAGCCTTACTACAGTACGCTGCAAAGCCAGGGTGGAACCCAGAATCCCTATAACATCAGAGCTGAAAAAGCGGTGAGCAATCAGGACGTCCCCAACAACTTTGTCGCGAGCTACATTTATGAGTTGCCGGTTGGCCGCGGCAAGCGTTTCCTCGCGGGCGCTCCCGCCCCGGTGAATGCGATCATCGGCGGCTGGAGAGTCAGCGGAGTGAACCGGTACCTGAGCGGGCAGCCTATCAGCTTCTTCGGCGCCAACGGCATTCCGGGCTTCGACAATGGCATTCGTCCGAATCGTGTGCCGGGTCAAGCCGTGCGCCGCCAGGGCCCATTCAACCCCTTGTTGTTCAGCAACACCGGCACTACTGGGTATGACCCCACTTCGGGTGCGTGCACTACGGGCTACTGGAACTGCGGCTTCGTCACCGATCCTAATCCCAGTCCGGGGGTTGACGTTCCTTATGTATTCGGCAACATGCCGCGCAACTCTGCGGACATCCGTTCTTTCCCCTTCTACGACGAGGACTTTAGCATTGCCAAAACCTTCGCGATCACGGAGCGAGTGAAGGCGGAGTTCCGCGGAGAGTTGTTCAACGCATTCAACCGACACGTGTTCAACAAACCCGACTCCGGCGTTCAGGACACCAACTTCGGCCAGGTTGGCAGTACGCTCCTTGGGCCAAGAAATGGGCAGTTTGTACTTCGAGTCAGCTTCTAAGTGGAGAGAGAGTATTCGCCCAGCCGACCGAACCTGGCCGGCTGGGCGATCATTGCTAGCCGCATGTCGCGGCGTCTGCCCTTGCTTTGCTGTGGGATATGCTAGTAGCTGTGTTGCGTCCTCTTTCACGCCTTCTGACGATCGCGCTCATGCTGGTGTGCTGCCAGCTTGCGCTCGCGCAAGATGAAGCCAGCGATGCGACTGTCCTCTTCGAAAAGGGAAACAGGGCGATGCGAAGCGGCGATGCGGCCACAGCCGCGGACGACTTTCGCCAGTTTCTCCGTCTGCACCCTGGCTCGGCAGAAGGGTATTTCAATCTGGGTCTCGCCCTGCAATCCGCTGGTGAACTGAGTCCTGCGCTCACTGCACTGCACAAAGCCGCATCGCTGCAACCCGGAATGCGCGGCGTTAGGCTCTTCACCGGGATCGTTGAGTACAAGCTGAATCGTCTCGGCGAAGCGCATGCTGAGTTGGACCATGCGACACGGCTGGAGCCGAAAAACTCCGCTGCCTGGATGTGGCTTGGGATCGTGGAACTCGCCCAGAACCAGGCGGAGTCTGCTGCCACAGCGTTGGATAAGGCTGCTACGCTTGACTCAAAGAACCTCGACATTTTGTACCATCGGGGCCGGGCTCACCTGCTCGTTTCCAAGCAGAGTTACGCGGCGATGTTCAAGCTTAGTCCTGACTCTTGGCGGGTTCATGAAGTGCTAGGGCAGGCCGATGCTGAGGCGTTTCGCGCAGATGACGCAATTGCGGAATTCGGTCTGGCCATTCGTGCCGCACCGCGTGAGCCGGGATTGAATGAAGAGCTGGGAGACGCCTGCTGGACGGCCGGAAAGTTGCCCGAAGCCGACGAAGCTTATGCTCAGGAAATCAAGAACGACCCCTCCAATGCTGTAGCGCACTACAAACTGGGTAGCTTGCGTGTAACCCGCGACGATGCCGCGGGTGGAGTTCCTCTGCTCGAGCGAGCCCTGACCTTAGACCCAAGCATCGTGGATGCGCATTATTATCTGGGAAAAGGATATGCGGGGCTCGGCAAAGAAGATCTGGCCATCCAGCATTTTCGGGAGGCAACCAACCCACAGGGCAGCGAAGAGCTTCGGATTATGTCGTGGTATCAGCTGGCAATTATCTGTCGCAATCTTCATCGCAGTCAGGAAGCGACCGAGGCGCTCGCAGCCTTTCGGAAGATGAAGACCGAGCGGGATCGGCGCCAGGCCAGTAAGTTTGAAGAGCAGGGCCGGCGGCGCGATCAATTGCCGAAGCAAGAAAACATCCCGGCTGCGGGCGACCTTCCTTAGGGTTAAGTTGAGCTCTTGCGGTATCTATGTTTGGCAGAGCGATGATTCGACGAGTGAGAATCCTGAGAAACATTCTGATAAGCGCTGCTGCCTTGCTCATCAGCGTTTCGAGGGGAAGCGTCCTGTCGGCCCAGATGGCGCAGCAGCAATCCCAACAAGGTGGAATGGCTGCCGGTCCTCCGCAAAAGGCAGAGCTAGACGCCGAGCATCGGCCGATCACGGCGGGAGGCTTCGTAAAAAGCGGTCCCGTGATCTTTCTCGACGGCGCGAAGGATGCTGGCCTCACCGCGTGGCACCACGCCGCCGGGACGCCGAACAAGCGTTTTATTTTGGAGGCGAAAGGCGCGGGCGTGGCGCTGCTCGACTACGACAACGATGGCTGGCTCGACATCTATCTGGTCAACGGATCGACGTATGATGCGGTGAGCGGCAAGACCACTGCTCCTCACGCGGCGCTGTTCCACAATAATCACGATGGAACTTTTACTGACGTTGCCGCGCAAGCCGGAGTTACCAATGACCGCTGGGGTTTCGGCGTGGCGGTTGGAGACTATGACAATGATGGCTGGCCCGATCTCTACGTCACCAACTATGGGAAGAACCGTCTCTACCATAACAATCACGATGGCACGTTCACCGATGTCGCTGAGAAGGCCGGTGTGGCGCTGGGCACGTGGTCGACCGGCGTGACGTTTGGCGATTACGATGGCGACGGGCGCCTGGACCTCTTCGTTTCCGGCTATGTTCACTATGACATTAATGATCCTCCTATCGGAGGATCCAAGAGCGTGAGTTATGCGTCCTGCCAATTCCGCGGTGTCCCGGTAATGTGTGGTCCGCATGGACTTCAGGGCGAGTTGCATCATTTGCTCCACAACAATGGCGATGGCACCTTTACTGACCTCAGCGAAAAACTGGGTGTAGGCAATTCTGAACGCTACTACGGTCTCGGAGCGCTTTTTGTAGATGTGAATAACGATGGCAAGCTCGATCTTGCTGTCGCCAATGACTCAAGCCCGAACTACCTCTACATTAATAAAGGGGACGGCACATTCCAGAATCAGAGCTACGCCAGCGGGTACGCGTTCAACGGGGATGGTCGAGAAGTGGCGAACATGGGTATCGCCGCCGGCGATTACGAAAACAATGGACACATTGCCCTGGTAAACACGACGTTCTCGGACGATTATGACGTCGTGTTTCAGAATGATGGGACTGGAAGTTTCACCGATGTCAGCTTCAAAATCGGGGTGGGTACTCCTACTCTTCCGTTCGTTGGATTTGGCGACGGTTTCCTCGATTACGACAACGACGGGTGGAAAGATTTACTGATTGTGAATGGCCACGTCTATCCGGAAGTCGACGGTAAGGGTTGGGGGACGTCCTACGCGCAACGCCCGCTGCTTTTCCATAATCTGAAAACTGGGAAGTTTGAATTGATGCCTGCCGTCGAAGGAACCGGACTGGCGGTGGTGACCACAGCCCGCGGCGCCGCCTTTGGGGACCTGTTCAACAATGGCAAGATCGATGTCGTCGTCAACGTGGTCGATTCCGTTCCGGTGCTGTTGCGCAACGTGAATCCGGATCATCATCACTGGGTGGAACTGAAACTCGTCGGAGGCGCAAAGAGCCCGCGTGATGCCGTCGGCGCCACTGTATACCTGACGAGCGGAGGCACGCGCCAACGTGGCGACGTCCTGAGCGGCGGCAGTTATCTCTCTTCCAGCGACTTCCGCGTTCACTTCGGGCTGGGCGACGCGGTTACGGTCGATCATGTCGAGATCCATTGGCCGAGTGGAAGAGTGGAGCAGGTCAAGCTCTCAGCGGTGGACCGTATTCTGACGGTGGAAGAAGGCAAGGGAGTGACCGCGGATCTCACCAGCGACCGCAGTGCGCCATAGGTCTCGAGGGTCGGCTGTTAACTCTAAACTTTTCTCACGAACCCGTCTTCGCTCCACTCCTCCGAGCCCACGCCGTTGTGCACAAAAAATAATCCTGTCGGATCGTATTTCTTTTTCACCGACGCGAGGCGTGCGTAATTGCTTCCCCAGTACGCTTGCTGCCAGTGCTCCTGAAAAAAATTGCTCTCCGAAACGTACGCTCCGTCGTCCGGGGCGATCGCGCGCAATTCGTTTACGCACTTGTGGATCTCTTGCCGAGCTTTTCGTCCGGCCTCAACATCGGGCTCATGGCCGCGGACGCCGGGATATCCGCCGCCCGCGTCGCCGACGATGGCCAGTGCAAACGCATTCAGGACTGCGGGGTTCGTCGCCGTATCACGCGTCGCTTCGATTGCTTCTTGCGGTCCTCCCGCCAGGCCCTTGTTGAAATGCAACTCGATCACTTTGTGGCGCGAACCGGCAAACAGCGCCTGCGCGAGCCGCTCCCGTGAATCATCTTCGAGCAGGGACGCCGGCATCCACAACGATTCGTATCCGTAGAGGAACCACGCGACTTGGCCCCCGTCTCCGGTCCACCATGCGTTGTTTGAGCCCGCTCCGGGGCGCTGGTCCAAACTGAGAGCGCCATCATGGTTCTGTTTTCTCCACTCGACGTCCCACCAATGCCGAGCCGGCATACTGTCCAGAATCGGTTGCCGCTCGATTGTGTAAGAGGCCGGCGAGCGCGCCACCCAATCCAGAAACGGTTGCCATATCTTTCTTACTTCTTGCGTGCTTAGGTCGTGGCACACCATCAGCAAGTCGAGCACATTGTCGCTCGTAATGCGCGCGTGCTCGCCCCAGTGATCGTTGAAAAGATGCTCTCGATAGAAATCGATGAAGTAACGCAGCAGACGCCGGAACGCGTCATCCGATGCAGCTTTTACCTTAAGAATCGCGGCACCCCAAAATTCCGGCAGTTCCCGTACGCGCAGCGTGACTTTGCTCACTGCGCCGAATGTTCCTCCTCCTCCGCCCTTCAGCGCCCAAAATAAATCGGGGTTCGTGCATGCGTTGGCGATGCGTACTTTTCCGTCTGCGGTGACGACTTCCGCCTCTAACAATCCGGCTGCCGCGGTTCCGTAATGTTTTGAGAAGCTACCGAAGCCTCCGCTCTGAACCAGGCCGGCCACGCCGACTGTGGTACAGCCGCCGCCCTGCACATACGCGCCGCCTTTGGTAGTCACTGCGTCGTACGCCTGCATCCAAATCGCGCCGGAACCGAGCGTCACCGCGCGCTGCGGGGCATGTTTGGCGTCGCATCCCTGGGGAACAAAGTTTTGATGCATGGCGATGTCGTGCATGTGGCGTGTCCATACCAGCAGCGAATCCGCCGCGTTCGACGTTCCCTGATAACTGTGTCCGCCGCCCTTCACCACCAGCCGCAATTCATTTTCCCGCGCGAAGTTTACCGCCGCCGCAATGTGATTTGCATTGTTCGCCGCCACGACATAAACGCTGGGTTTGCTCACCCACGCGTCCACCCAACCTAACGTTTGGGTCAGGCCAGGCTGGTCTCCGATGTAATAAGGATTGTGAATACTGTTGAAGAGATCGTGGCAGGCTGCGCTTCCCGTGTCTTTGACGCAGGCTTCGATCGGAAATTCCACTGGAATCAAATTTCCGTCGACTTCATCATTCAGCCGTTTCCACGCGGCGGGCGAAGGCCAATTCGCATCCGACGGCCGCCGGCGGCGAATTCCAGCGGCAACACGCGCTGCATTCTGTCGGTCCGCAGTTCCCGCAACGCGCGCAGGAGTTTTCTCAGCTCGCCAGAGCTCGCGCGCCCACAGCGGACCCAGGGCGGCCGTTCCTGATCGTTTTAAGAATGTTCTTCTGTCCATTGAACTCGATGGATGTTCATTTTCGACGTCCGCTCATGCGGTCGGGTGCTTCAGGACCTCGGCCAGGGCGCGCAGACGCGTGGAGTCAGCCGGCGTCTTCGCAGTGGCTGAGCTCTCTGCCACCGAGGGCGCCATCGCTTGCAATTTCGCCACGTTCTTGTTGCTCATGTGCGATTTCTCCGCGCTTTTGATCGCCTTCTCCAGCTGTTTGATTTGGTCGGCGGGCAGCGCTTGTGACCTTGCCAGCTGATCGAGATAGGCTTTGGCCACGATCAACTTTGCCGGCCACTCTAGCTTTTGCTGGTTCTGCACATTCAGCTCGGCTACCTGAACAGTCTTGGCCGCGTCGATTTCATTCTGCGTGAGGAACTTGGTGGGTGTGAGTTGGAAGACGTCCAGGCCGCGAGCAATCTCCGAGCCGTAGATGTAGCCGTTGTACCAGTAGGCGGACCAGTCGCCGCCGAGCACTAGCATTTTCGGATCGATAGGGCCGCGATCGAAGTAGGCAACCTCGAAAGGTTTCGCGGGATCGGTGAAGTCCATGACCGAGATGCCGCCCTGATACCAGGCCTGCACTTCAATATCACGGCCGGGAACAGGAACGAGAGAACCGTTGTGAGCGACGCAGTTCTCGGTGTCACTCTGCGCAGCGGGGAGTTTGTAGTAGTTGGCGAAGGTGAGCTTGTCATCGCTGAGGCGGAAGATGGCGTCGGCGCCCCACTTGTTGGGATCGTTGGCCCGGCAACGTGCGCCGAGGCCTCCGCCCCACTCGTCGGTGAAGACGACCTTGCTGCCGTCGTTGGAGAAAGAAGCGGAATGCCAGTAGGAGTAATTGGGGTCGTTGACGGCATCGACACGCTTGGGATGGACCGGGTCTTTGATGTCTAGCAGGATTCCGTTGCCGGAGCACGCGCCGGCGGCCAAGCCAATGACTGAGTAGACGGTGATGTCGTGGCACTGGTCGGTGTCGGCGGGCTTCTCCGAGCCTGCCTTGCCGTGGGTACCGCCGTTATTCAGGCCGTTGAGGGCGCCGGTGCGGGGATCCATAAATACGCGCGGGCTGGAAACGATCTTCGCATCCTGCGGCGCTGCCACGGGCACTTTGATGACATCGATGCGGAACAGAGCGGTGTTGGGATCCTTGTCCGGTTTTTCACCGGAACATCCTTCGAGTTCTTCGGATTGACGAACGAACGATGTGCCCGACACGTAGATGTAGACATTGTCTTTGTCGTTCGGATCGGTGACCAGGGTATGGGTGTGGGATCCACGGCAGGTCTGTATGGCAGCGACCTGCTTGGGATTCTGGATGTTGGAGATGTCGAAGATGCGCACGCCGCGGAAACGGTCTTTTTGGGCGGCGGGAAGTGGACGGCGTCTTGGTTGCGGCTTTTCCTTTTCCTTGTCTTTATCTTTGTCTGCGTCTGCAGCTTTGGCTTGATCGGAATCTTTGTCTTTGTCAGTGTCCGGTTTCTTTTCAGCGTTATCTTTTTGCTCCTCGGCCGATGGTGGTGGCTCAGGCGGAAATCCCTGAGTGCCGCAATCGAGACGACCGTTGGGCATTTCTACGGACATGAAGAGCAGATTCTTATAAACCGAGACGTCGCCCTGTCCGCCGGGGCAGACCATGGATGTGAGCAGGGACGCCTTCGCGGGATTGGAGATGTCGAAGATATTGATGCCGTAAAAATTTCCCTGGAAGAGGTGGTTGCCCTGGAATGCGAGGTCGGAGTTGGCGAAGGCCAGCTGCGCAATGACCAGCTGGAACGGCTTAGGCATTTTGGACATCATGGCTTCGGGCACGCCCATTTGCCCGAGTGCCGTCTTTACCTTGGGAGCGTCCGCGTCCGAGGAACCGAGATCGAACGCGTCGGGCTTTTTGAGCAGCAGGAGGTGCTGGATGCCCACGGCGGCTTCGCCGGCGTCGTAGAGTCCGGGTGTGAGCTTGGCGCGCGGATCATTTGCATCCGACCCGGTCATGCCGGGTGGAAGCGGCGGAGCCGGCTCGGGAGCGAAGGGATTTCTTGGTCCCTCGGCGTCCTTCTTCGGGGCGTCCTGCTTCGTGGCTTCATTGCCGGAGGGTGACGTCGCGGGCTTCTGGGCGTGATCCTGTTGGGGAGCGGCGGGCGGAGTTGCTGGCTGCGCCTCCTGTGCCAGCGTTCGGTTCATTCCGAAACCCAAAAAAAGCACGGCACCCATGACCCACAGGATAAATCTGGACACTCGATTCATCGTTTCTCCTTAGTGTTTCCTACCAAATGTTTCTTTTGCTTAATGTTTCTTAGCCAACATGGCCTGCATGATCTTGATCTCGGCGCGTTGAGTGTTGTCGGCGTCGGTGGCGAAGTTGAAAATCTCGGCGTCTTGTCCGGCGCCGGCGGTGTCGAACAGATCTTTCACCATGGTCAGGGCGCCGTTGTGATGTTGAATCATCCCGACAAGAAATAAGTGGTCGAAGTCGGCGCCCTTGGCCTTGCGGAGCGCTTCCATTTGCGCGGGCGTTAGCATGCCGGGCATCAAAGGCATCGTCGGCCCCATCTGCATACCGGGCATGTCATTGTCTCGCCTATCGGGCATCGGGTTGGGGACGGATTCGCCGCGGGCAGCGAGCCAGCGCTTCATGAACTTGATTTCGTCGGACTGTGAGCTGCTGATGCGCGCGCCAAGGGTGCGCAGATCTTTATTCTGCGTGTGTGAGGGGATCATCGCGGTCATCTCGACCGCCTGTTCATGATGCATGATCATGCCCTGCATGAACTCGACGTCGGCCGGGGAACGTGGCGGAAGCTCGGCTCGCGTGGACGATGGCAGCGTTTTGCTGGGTGCACCCGGAGGGCCCGGTTGTATCACGACTGGCTTCGGCGAATCAGACTGCTGCGCGCGGGCTGCTGGAAAGAACAGGACTGTGGCTAGGGAAGCTCGCACGAGGATCGCTCGGGCATTGGTGGGGTTACGCTTGTGTTCGCGGCTCTGGGTGACGTGGCTGCGGTTCGGGCTGAGAAGAAAGAGCTTCATTGGGCCGAGGAGGAATCTTGTCACGAAACGACGAATCCTTCAACCCGGGAAAGAAACGCGACAGACAGACCGGTGGGCGCGGATCGGTGGATCATGGTTGCCCACTATTGTATCGAAGGATGGGAA
>Ga0210389_10000602_pt1 | contig 31549 bp, 27 predicted proteins | sample IncBWH28OmetaG_FD_160127 | JGI IMG/M metagenome (GOLD analysis project Ga0210389, IMG submission 160127) | Forest soil microbial communities from Barre Woods Harvard Forest LTER site, Petersham, Massachusetts, United States - Inc-BW-H-28-O ... | reverse complement strand
GACGCGGCGGCCGGTGACCGCCCTGCCCAGCTGCACGCGATCAGCGAGCGGTTCGTGTTCGACTTGTGCGCCATTGGGGACCCACAGACGATTGGGGAGGTTCTGGCGCGGTATCGGCATGCCGGGGTGGGCAATCCGATGATTACCCAGATCAGGGGTACCGATTTCGGGCCGACGCTACGCGCAGGCGCTGAACACAACACCTCTGTCGTAGGAAGACACTTCAGGCTCCACTAGCCGCGTTCGAACCGCAATCTGAGAGCGGTCGGTCAGCGCGACGCGGCGACGCGCGCGGCGACGCAAACGCGCAATCACGACTCTGGCTGTCTGGCCCCCGTCTGGCCGTCGGGGCGCTGCACGATGACGATGCGGCCGGGAACACTGGGATTTGTTCGAAGATCAAGACGGGCATACCCAACACCGCTGAGAGCACGTCGTTGGGTATGGCGGTGAGAGACTGACCGATGCCGATGTCGTCCTTGGGTTCCGCGGCGTCAGAGTTGAATACGATGAGGGCCACCAACTCCTCTGTGGGGCTGGGGTTCTCGAAGTAGTGATAGTGGCCTTGCGGGGCGAAGATGACGTCGCCTTTGTCGGCTTCGAAGACGTCCTGGGTGCCGTTGGGTCCGACGAACACCCATCGGCTCAAGCGGCCCGCCCCTGTCGTTCGGCCAAGACGCGTTATAGCGTGTAACCGTCGCGAGGGGATTGCTAGAAAGGACCTTCTCGATGCCTGAGGCGAAAACCGGAGAAGCCAGGCTTTCTGACGCTTTAACGACCAAGGGCACTGCGTTCACCCGCGCCGAGCGCCGCAAGATGGGTCTTCTGGGTCTGCTGCCGACCGCCGAGAAGACCCTTGCTCAGCAAGCGGAGCATTGCTGGCACGAATTCACCACTTACGGTGAGGATCTCGACAAGCACATCTATCTGCGCGCATTGCAGGATCGCAACGAGACTCTGTTTTACCGGGTGTTGCGTGACCATATCCCCGAGACAATGCCGATCGTATACACCCCGACCGTTGGCGAAGCCTGCCAACGGTTCAGCGAGATCTACCGACGGCCTCGAGGGCTTTTCGTGTCCTATGCCGACCGCGAACTGCTCCGCGAAGTGCTGCGCAACCGCCCGCAACGCGACGTGGACGTCATCGTGGTGACCGATGGGCAGCGCATCCTCGGGCTGGGGGATCAGGGGATCGGCGGGATGGGGATCCCGATCGGGAAGCTCTCGCTCTACACCCTCATCGGCGGCATCACGCCGGCCCGCACGCTTCCGATCGTGCTCGACGTGGGTACCGACAACGCCGAACTCCTCGACGACCCGCAGTACCTCGGGTGGCGTCAACGGCGGATCGGCGACGAAGACTATTACGCGTTCATCGACGAATTCGTCGCCGCGGTGATGGAAGAACTCCCGGATGTGCTGCTGCAGTGGGAAGACTTCGCCACTGTGCACGCGTTGCCGATCCTGCAGCGCTACCGCGACAAGCTGCTCACCTTCAACGACGACATCCAGGGCACCGCCGCGGTCACCGTCGGCGCGCTGCACGGTGCGGCGAAGGTGGCCGGGCGCCCGCTGTCGCAGCAGCAGGTTGTGATGCTCGGTGCGGGCTCGGCCGGCATTGGCGTGCTCGACATGATCCAGCGCGAGATGATGTCGGAGGGTCTATCCGAACGTGACGCGGCGGCGCGGATCTGGGTCGTGGACATAGTGGGACTGCTCACCGACGACCGCACGGACCTAACCCCGGAACAACGCAGGCTTGTCCAGCCGGCCAACCGCCTGGCGGATTGGGGTCTGACCGGGCCCGCCCAACTGGCCGATGTCGTGCACAACGTTGATGTCGGCGTCCTGTTGGGGCTGTCGACGGCGGCTGGTGCGTTCACCGAGAAAATCGTGCGGGAACTCGCGGGTAAGACCAAGCGGCCGATCATCTTCCCGCTGTCTAACCCGACAAGCCGTGCCGAGGCCCGTCCGTCCGAATTGAACGAATGGACCGACGGGCGTGCGCTGATCGCCACCGGCTCACCATTCCCACCGGTGCGGCGAAACGGCGTGGAACAACCAATCGCCCAGTGCAACAACGTCTACATCTTCCCCGCGATGGGGTTGGCCGTCACCGCGGCGCAGGCCACCAGGGTTACCGACGAGATGATGCGGGTCGCGGCCGCCACCCTCGGAGATGCCTCGCCCGCCCTTGACAACCCGGATATGCCGCTGCTGCCGGCGTGGTCGGACGTCCCCGATGTGGCGATGCGCATCGCCCACGCGGTCGGCGTCCAAGCCGTCGCGGACGGAGTCGCCCCGAAACGTAGCGACGAAGAACTGGCCGAGCGCATCGCGCAGGTGCGCTGGACACCCGAATACCCCTCAGTGCCAGTGTGAGTGAGATCTAGCGCCAGATCGATACCGTGCCTGATGAACTCGCCCGGAGTACCGAGAAGTGCCAATTGTCTCCTGACGCCGGACAACAGCGGATCCTTCTCGGAGGTGAAGCTCGCCACCTACGGAACCTCCCGCTACGCACCAGCCCTCGGCGCCAACGGGATTGGCGCTTCGATGAATCCGCGGCCGCGACTTCATATCGTCGACAGGAGGTCTGTTGTGTCCGTTCAGTCCGATAACCCAGCGCCTACGTATGCGGACCGTCCGATCGGAATTGATGCGACAGGAACGCGAACAGAATTCGACAGCCTCGGAACCGTCGAAGTGCCCGCGGATCGGTACTGGGGCGCGCAGACGCAGCGGTCGTTGCAGCACTTCTCCATCGGCAACGACCATATGCCGATCGAGGTGTACCGGGCCTACGGACTGATCAAATAGGCCTGCGCCCTGGTGAATGAGCGTGCCGGGCGCCTGGAGCCGTGGCGGGCCAAGGTGATTGTTCAGGCGGCCGAGGAAACGATCGCGGGCAAGCTCGACGATCAGTTCCCCCTGTATGTGTGGCAGACCGGTTCGGGCACGCAGAGCAACATGAACGTCAACGAGGTGCTGTCCAACCGCGCCATTCAGCTGCTCGGTGGCGAGCTGGGCAGCCAGAATCCGGTGGGCCCGAACGACCACGTCAACATGGGCCAAAGCAGCAACGACACCTTTCCCACCGCGATGCACATCGCCACGCTCACCGAGATCGATGACCGGCTCGTCCCGTCGGTTAAAGCGCTGCACGACGAGATCGCCGACAAGTCCGCGCAATGGATGGACGTCGTCAAGATCGGCCGCACCCACCTGGAAGACGCCGTACCGCTCAGCGTCGGACAGGAATGGTCAGGCTGGGCTGCACAGCTTCAAGCGTGACTGGACGAGCTCGACCACGTCCGGAACGGCTTGTTGGAGTTGGCTGTTGGCGGCACCGCGGTAGGTACTGGCCTCAATGCCCCGAAGGGGTTTAGCCGCGACGTGGCTGCCGCCCTCGCCGAACTCACCGGCAAGCCCTACGTCACCGCGTCGAACAAATTCGCTGCACTGGGGTCGCTGGATCCGATGGTGCGCGCTCACGCCGGAATGCGCGGTTTGGCCGTCGCATTGATGAAGATCGCCAACGACATGCGGTGGCTTGCCTCCGGGCCGCGCTGCGGCCTGAGCGAGCTGATCCTGCCGGCCAACGAGCCGGGTTCCTCGATCATGCCGGGCAAGGTGAACCCCACGCAGTGTGAGGCATTGGTGATGATCGCCATTCAGGTGATCGGCGATGACACAGCCGTCGCGCTGGCCGGGTCGCAAGGCAATTTCGAACTCAACGCGATGCGCCCGGTCATCATCAACAATGTTCTGCACTCGGCGCGCATCCTTGGCGATGGCTGCGCGAAATTCCTCGAGTATTCGGTGAAAGGCACCTCGCTCAACAATGATCGCATCAGCGGCTACGTCGACAACAGCGTCATGCTCGTGACCGCGCTCATCCCGGTGATCGGCTACCAGAACGCCGCGCACATCGCCGAAGCCGCACTCGCAGACAACACCGCCCTGCGGGAGGCCGCATTGGCCTCCGGCAAAGTCACCGCCGAACAATTCGACTCAATCGTCAATCCCACCAACATGATCGGCGACGGACTCGCCGGCGCGTAACAATTCCAGACACCTACTGGAATTCATATTTGAGCACCGCCTTCTCGTCCCATTCGACCCCAAGGCCGGGTCCTCGGGGAACTACTTTGCCTTTGTCGGGCGCCAGGGGCTCGGTGAGGACGACCCCGGCCAGGTCGCGATACTCACACCAGGACGCGGTCGGTGAGCGGGCCATGGTATTGAGTTACGCGCCATGCCTCACTGATTGTCAATTGGACGACCGCGGCGTTCAATCCCACACGGTGCCAATGATTTAGGCGTCGACAGGTGTGGTGCGCACGTTGATAAGGGTAGGTCGTTCGCGATCGGCAATACCCGATTCCACGAGCTTGATGACCTCATCGGTGGTGCGTGCTTCATGCGCTTCCACGCCGTAGCTGGCGGCGGTGCCTACAACATCCAGACCGGGCAGGTCCAGTCCGGGAACACCCGCGGTCTTCTCCCACTTGCCGAACTCTTTGAGGACGCCGTATTCGGCGTTGGATGCCACCACGATTGTGACCGGGATCCGGTAGTGCGCCGCCGTCCACAACGCAGTGATCGCGTAATGCATGGAACCGTCGCCCATCAACGCGACGACGGGGCGATCCGGGGCGGCGAGTTGAGCACCTACAGCCGCAGGTAGCCCAAAGCCCAGTCCCTCGCCGGCGGCTGTTAAATGCGAGACCGGGTTGCCGGGCCGGATACCGGTGGTGATCGCGAGTTCGTTGCTGCCGGCCTCGCTGACCCACAGCGTGTCCGCGGGTGCGGCATGACCGACGGCCGCCCACAGTGATTCGGGTTTGAGCGGTGTTTTCGCGTGCTCGACGGCGGGTATCGGGGCGCGTGGCGGTGGAGCGGACCGCTGGGTTGGTTTGGCCGCAGCGAGCAGGGCCTGGGCGGCGCTGCGCACGTCGGCGATGATCGCGTCCCCCACCGGGGCGCGAGCGGCTTCGTCGGGATCGTTGGTGATGTGAATCAGGCTTGTGCCTTGGGGCAGGTAGGGTCCGGGGACTCGTGGGTAGTACCGGAACACCGGGGCGCCGATCACCACTACCAAGTCGCGACCAGTTAGCGCTTGGGAGACCCAGCCCGCACCGGGCGGCAGCAGGCCCTGATACAACGGGTGGTTCTCGGGGAATCCACTCCACCCGGTGATTGGGGCCGTCCACACAACGGACTGGGTGCGTTCGGCCAACCCGATCACGGCATCCCAGGCGTCGTAGCGTTCGACATCGCCGCCAACGATCAAAGCCGGTGAGCTTGCGGCCTCGATGCGCGCACAGATCTGCTCGGCGAGATCTGCCGGAAAGCCGACCGCGTGGGTAACTTTGCGGTCGCGCACCACCGTAACGTCCGCGGCCTGGGTGTCGTCGAGTTCGGCCTGCATGTCGTCCATCGGCAACGACACGAACACCGGCCCCATCGGCGGTGTTGTCGCCAAGTGGATGGCATGAGCGAGCACAGCGGGAGCCTCACTCGCGATCGCCGGTTCGGCCGCCCACTTCACGAACGGCTTAGGCACCGTCGTCGGGTCGATGTTGGTCAGCAGACAGTACTGGTTTTGCATGAAGCGGCGCTGATTTCCTGCGGTGACAATCAATGGGGTCTTGTTCACGAATGCGTTGTAAAGCGCACCTTGGGCGTTGCCCATACCCGGCGCGGTGTGAACGTTGACCACAGCGGGTCGTCGGGTGATCTGGGCATAGGCGTCGGCCATCCCCACCGGCACCATCTCCTGCAGTCCCAGCACATAGCGGAAATCTTCCGGAAAATCCTCCAGCAGGGTCAGCTCCGACGAACCCGGATTACCGAACCACGTGGTCAGCCCGTGCCTGCGGAATAGGTCGATAGTTGCTTGCCGAACGCTACTCATGTCGGTTGTCCTTTCCAATTCGATTTGAGCTCACCCGGTTAGAGCCAGCTTGGTTGCCACGAACCCAACGGGGTCAATGGATACTTGTATTCACCGGGCGTCTGCGACATCTCGATCATTTCCTTGACGCCGGTATAGCGACCCATTGGGGTATCGACAGCGAATCCATCGGGATCCGGATAGAGGTGCTCATCATTTGACCCGGCCGTGTTTATTGTGTAGTCGCGATCGAAGATGCCCAACTCGGCAAGCCAGAGAGCGGTGCGTACCAACGAAACCCGGACGCGGTAGCTGCGGCCCTCCTTGGCGCGCCCGAGCAGTGCCGACAGGATGCCGCAGGTTGCGAGCCAACCCGCGGCGTAGTCGCAGGCCACAAAGATCGACGGATGTGCTGGATTCTCGTCGCTGCCCTCAATGTTGTCCAGGCCCAACGCGAATGTGGCCGTGACGTCGAAGCCGACGCGATTCGACCACGGCCCGGTTTCGCCGGCCCAGGTGATCTGTATATCGATCAGACCCGGGCGCTCTTTGATGACTTCCTCCGGCGTGATATGGAAGCGGTCCCGCCATCCGGGACGGCGATTCGTGACCAATACGTCGGCCTGGGACAGCAGCTCACGGAACTTCGCCTGGCCGTCCGTGTTACTCAACTCGAGCATGGTGGAGCGCACTCGGTTATGGCTTTCGCTAAATCTTCTGCTGCATTCACGTCCATCTCCTTGTTGTGATCGGTTGTTCACACTAGATCGTTATGGTGGCGGCCTTCCGCTCATCCACAGCCTCAACGGGTTTCGGCTACATCAGACGGCGGTGTACCTCGAACGCCAAACACAGTTCGGCGAGATCCCTTGGCCGCGAGAGGGATCGGCCGGTGTGTTTCTCGATTCGACGCAACCGGAGGCGGACCGTGTTCGGGTGGCAGAAAAGTACCTCAGCCGCACCGCCCACCGACGCATCGTTGTCCTGCCACACCCGAAACGTTTCGAAAAGCATCTCCCGCTCGTCGTCGGGAAGGTCGCCAAAACCGTCCAACGCAGCGCCGACCGTTTGGACCATCACCTCCGGCGCGCTCACGGCGGCGGTGGCCAGGAGGGAGCCGTCAAACACAGCGACCGAGGAGGTGGAATCGGTCGGGCCCAACAACATCATTCTTGCGACATGCAGGGCTTGTGGCGTATCGCGCAGATCCCCGAAGGCCGCGCTTACCCCCACCCGCGCGGTGGTCATCCGAGACATTAGGGCAACAACGACGTCGAGTTTTTGGTTGGACTTGACGTGCACGATCCCGACCTGCATATCAGGCAGCAGCCGCCACGCTGAAAATATGTCGAAGCTGCGAAGCTTCGATCCGATCTCGGGTAGCGGCTCATCGCCGACAGTGGAAACGTGGGCGGTGACGACCACATAAGGACCATTGATCGGCAGCCGCAGGGAGCCGGCGACCTCGCGCAGGCTCCAATCGTCGAAGGCTCGTCCCTCAAGCACCGCGTTCAGCAGACTCACACGTTGTGACCCCTCAGCTAGGAACTGCCTGTTCTGCTCGTCGCGATACCCCGCCACTACGGCAGTGGCGATCAGTTCGGCGAAGCGGCTGATGCGCATTTCGGTATCGGCTGGCATAGGGCCGGGCTGCAGCGAACCGACCGCCGCCGAGCCCCACACGCGTCCATCAACGATGATCGGCACACCCACCGCAGCCTTTATGCCCACCGCGCGCACACGAGCGGCGATCGGCCCGGCAACGTTGTCGTAGCTGTCGATCCGTGCGGGCTGACCGCTGCGTTGCACTAGCGCCGCGAGGGTGTCGCCTTCCACCGGAGTACGGGTGCCCACCGGCCATCGTGCCACCGCCTCAGGATCGGCAGGGGCGGCCACGATGGTGATCTCGCGATCCGTCTCGAAGCGCGATAATCCCGCGGTGTCCGCGGGCACGCATCGGCGCATCTCGTCGGCCACCGCGCCAAATACCTCCAAAGGTTCAACGCCGCGCGCGACGAGCGTGGCGAGCCGGCGCAAGGCGGCCTGTTCGGCGGCGAGCCGGCGATACTCGGCGTACAGCGCGACACTGTCGAGGGACTCGTCGAGTTGCTCGGTTGGAAATTCCTCGGCGATTGAGAGTCCGTCCACCGCATCCTCTTCAATCGTCAGGTCAGACCCTGTGCTCAGTTCGCCATCGTTCGCGCGTCTTGCGCGAGCATCGGGATCGGTTGTGCCGCTTGCTGATTCGGCTACCGAGCTCAGCGAGTTTGCGGTCATCGGGACACCATCGCGTACCCAGCGACACCGAACACCACCGGCAGCATCGCCAGCACCCCATACGCTGCATTCAGCATCGTTGGCCCTTTCTGTCGTGTGCTCACCGGCGCGGTGTCTGGCTTTGGCCTAGGCCGTCGTTTGAGTGGGAACGTAATTAGTTGACGACTACTACGGTCGCCGTGCGGGCAGCCCAGCACCATCGCCCCAGGGGTGATATTTAAGGCCGGGCATGGGTGGAACTAAGCGGCCCCGGTACCGACGGGTTGGTCATTCAGATCCGCGCATGAGCGGCGTCAATTGGGCGCGGGAGTTGATACCCAGCTTGGCGAACGCATTGCGGATGTGGGTTTTCACCGTATTGGGGGAAAGGTGCAGCTGGGTGGCGACGTCGCGGTTGGTCACGCCTTGTGCGATCAGGTTGACGACCGTGAGCTCGGAGTCGGTGAGGCTGTCCCAGCCCGTTTTTGCCCGCGGCTGGCTGACGATGCGACGTTGCACACCTAGCCGGCGCAACTCGCGGCCCACGCGGCGCGCATCGGCGAGCGCTTCGTGGCCCAAGTAGGTGTCGAATGCGGCATTGAGCTGATCGACCGCCTCGTCAGGGTGGTCGGTGCGGGCGAGTTCAGCGCCGGCGTCCTCGGCGGCTGCGGCGTAAAGAAGCGGCCGCGACGACGAGTGAAGCAGCTCCGCGGCAGCCAGTAGCGCTTGGGCATCGCGTTCGAGTATTCCGCGGGCATATCCGGCCACCCCGGTGAACAACCGGATCGCCGGCCGCTCACCCTCGAGCCGGTCGGTGGCGTTTAGGACACGTGCGCGCAAGCCGGCATCGCCAGCGGCCGACGCAACCCGCGCACTCAAGATCACCCGATCTAAGACCTGGGGCCAGATTGGTGATTCGAACAGCGTGATGTCGCCGAGCCAGCGCATCGCGTCATGGACGTCGTCGCGCTGCCACGCCGCCAGCGCGAGCACATGCGCCGCTCCCCGACGTACCGCAGATGAGCCACTGGAGTAGGCGTCGCGCGCGTCATTGACGATCTGCTGCAACAAGTTTCGGTCATCGGTGCGGGCGGCCACCTCGGCCAGAATCACGATGCGGATCATGTCCGGCTCGGTCACGGCTGTCCGCTGTGGGGGCGGCAGGGATTCAGCCGCGGCGCGCGCAGCAGACAACCGGCCCGCGGTTAAATGGACAACCCCGTCGTTCGTGGCCCAGATTGCAAGGGCCATCGCGTTGCCTTCCCGGCGGGCTTGCTCTATTCCGTCGGCGACCCGGGCCGCAGCGTCGTCCAACCGGCCGACCACCGCCAGCAGCAGCGAGTAGTGCATTGCGGCCAAGTCATGAGCTGCGGTCGCATCAGTCGTGCGGGCGAGCGCGCAAACCTCCTCGAGGCGGCGTAGGGCGCGGGCCGCGTACCCGTCGCCACAGTCGAGCGACGCGAGGGTGAGGGTGGCCACGATTTTCGACTCGAGATCACCGGTCGATGCTGCGGCCGCGGCAGCCTCGTTGGCCGCCGCGCGCTGTTGCCCACCTTGGTTCTGAAACATCAGGTTGTAGGCCAGCCAGGCCAGATGGCGTGCCCGGGTGACCTCGCTGATGTCGCCCAACTGCAGCGCTCGACGATTCTCCTCGACGCGCCGCTGTGTGCTGTGCTTATTGAGCGTCGCGAGGCGCAGGCGAATCTCGGCCTCCTCTTGGGGCGACGCCGCCTCCAAGAGCGCCGCAACGGCCAACTCTTCGGCCTCCGCATAGCGGCTGGCGCGGTTGAGCAACCCCACCGTTTCGGCGACCAGTTGCCCGTGCTCAGGGTCATCGGCGGGCAACAACTCCAGCGCGCGCTTACTCAAGTCCGCGGCCGCACTGGCATCGCTGTGGCCCACCGATTGCGCGGCCGCCCGCAACGCGCTGATCGCCTCCCGGTCGCCGGGCTCAGCGCTGCGCGCCAGCTGCGTGGCCACCTCGGCCGGCGCCGCGCCCATACCCAGCATGATCGACGCCGATTGGCGCTCCATCGCCCGGCGTATCGATTGCGGTAAGGACTGCCGGGTGGCCTCGCGCAGCAAGTCGTGCCGAAACCTCAGCTGCTCATCGTCTTCGACGAGCAGATCCGCGCGCACCGCCTCCTCGACAGCCGAGAGCAACGACGCCGGCTGACGATCCAGCATCGCGGCCAACAGACCAGCCGAAAACCGGTCCGGCAGCACCGCGGCCACCCGCACCACCTCCCCAGCACCGGGCGAGAGCAGGTCCAGTCGCTGCTGCATACCGGCACCCAAACGGCGCGGCAGCCCGTGTCCGCTGGCCACCGCACGCCCGGCGTTCACATTGAGCCGGCCCTCCTCGCCCAAACCCCCGACCAGCTCGCTGACCAGGAAGGGATTGCCGTGCGCCTTGGCGGCCAGAGTCAGCAGCGACTCGTCCGCGTTCGCCCGCACGACGTCGCAGACCATCTCGGCGACCGCGCCCGCAGTCATCGCCGCCACCCGCAGAAATGCGGCATCGGTTCGTTGCAGCACCGACAAGGTCTCCTGGACCGCCGGGCCGCCAGCCCCGGTGCGCGCGGTCAACACCCACAACACCGCCACCTCCGGGCGCGCGGTGGCCAACGACCGCAGCGCCAACAACGTGCCGTTATCGGCCCAGTGGATGTCCTCCAGCACAATCGCCAGCGGGGTCTCGGCGGCCGCCGCATGAATCGCATCGGCCAGATCGTGCACCACCCAGTAGCGCAGATCGGCCGAGGATCCCAGCCGGCGCAGCGCGTCGGCGTCCCCCACCGGGGGATCGGCGCGCAGGGTGGCCATGAACAGCGAAAAAAACGGCACCGTCTGCTGATACTCGAACGCCTCACCGAACAAGGTGCGCACCCCGCCCTTGTCGGCCAGCGCCATCACCTCGGTCAGCAACCGACTCTTCCCGATGCCCGGCGGGCCCTCGATGACCAGCACACCCCCGCGCCCACGGGCCAGCGCCGTCACCAGAGCGCCGATCACCTTCAGCTCGCCCGCCCGGCCCCGAACCGGCGGAGTTGCGAGCTGCTGGCCGCCGACGTCAAATCGGCCGGTTGAAGGCCGCACGAGATGTCCTGTCTACCGTTTGCTGGACTGCCGCTGCAGTGCACGTCATTGTAGGCATCCACCCATCCACGCGGAACACACGTCGATGGAGCGCAGAGCCGGAAATCCCGCGCCAGCCGAAGAGTCCGGAGGGCCAAATTTAGGATGGCGTACAGATCCAAAGTTGCTGTGTCGGCCATGTGCCGCCGCGACCCCGGCCGGAGGGGTCTTCCGGGAAGTGGCGTCGCGTCGACCACCCCGCGACCAACCCCACCACCCTGACGGAGGGCGTCATGGGGCGCTGGATGGAGTGGCGTGCAGTGTTGGGAGTGATTACACATCGTTCAAGGACTATGGCGTGCAAGGCATTCCGGGGTAGTGTGGTGATGGTCGGATGGCCGGGGATGGAGCAGGAGGGCGGGAAGGTCGTTGCGCGCCAGTACATTACGGGATCGCCTGCGGGATAGCCTGGATGGTGGAGTGCGGAAGTGCCTGCGTGTGTGGGTGGTGACCGAAAGTCGACTGGCAGCCTGCGGATGGCCGAGAAGCTGTCGCTGGATTACTCGGTCAGCGGGCTATGGACCGCCGCCCCGGGCAGCCCGGTCGCCAAACGCTTCCTGTTATCTGCTCATACTCGCCGCAGCGGCGGCTGCGCCGGGTCCACCCAGGCCTGCCTGACCGGCCCCGTTCCGGTCACCGCGATGACCGCGGGTTCGGCGGCCCCGGCCAGCGCTCCATCGTAATGCGGCGTTCCTGCCACCCGGCGCACGAATCCACCCGGGTAAACCGGGACGGCATTGTCCGGGTCGAAATCCGGGCCGCTGTTACACCACCACACCCCGGAAACGACCACGCACAAGCGGTCCGTCGCATAGGTGTGCGGCGCGCTCATCCAGCCGGGAAACCACTTCATCAGCACGAGGTAGGTACCCTCTTGATCCTCGGCGCCCACCAGGACCGCCTCCGCCACGCTGTCCGGTGGCGCCACCTCCGGGACCTGCCACAGGATCTCGTTCGGGAGCGTAATCAGCGTCTGGCGCGGGTCAAGTTTGGACACGGGCTTTCTTTCCTTGAGAAATATTCTCTTCGACCATCAGCATGACAGTGGCTGCCTGTGGGTGGCAAAGTATGCGCGTGCCGGAGCGGGAGGAGGTCGCGATTCACCCCCTCCGGAACTTCTCAAGCCGACTTGAACAGGCCAAACCATCAATGCAGCAAACGTTCGAATGTTGGCTGATTGCAACGCAATTCAGGTAATCAGGGTGCAACGGGCGCGATCCGCCTCCAGCTAACCTCGCGGAGTGGTGACTGTGCGTCCCGGAAGATGTTGGCAGTTCTTCCAATATCGCCACATTAGAACCCAGGGTCTGGCCACATGTCGACGGGGCCGGTACGCGTACTACCGCAACGAGTGTTGGCTAGGGCGATCGCAGGATGGTGATCGCGGCGTCGACCTTTTTGAAGGGTTTGAACGTGTCTGCGGGAACGCCGAAGATGCCCGACAACACCCGGGGTGGAAGCCTGCTGAGGGACTCACCTATGCCGATGTTGTCTTTGGATTCGGGCGCACTGGTGTTCTGGATGATCACTATCGTCATGTCGTCCGGGCCCCGGTTCTCGAAGTAGTGGAAGGAACCCTGGGGAGCGAACACGATGTCGTTGACATGCTGGTCGAAACTCTCGTGGTTGCCGTTCCCGTCGATGACGACCCAAGCTGCGACTCCCTTGATGACAATGTTGATCTCCCACGCGCTGGGATGCCAGTGCGGCTCGCGGATACCGCCGGGCTGCAACGTGAGCAGCAAGACGCTGACCTCTTGACCCTTGAGTATCGCAAAATTATCCTCGCTCGCCTGCTGAAACGAGCCCCCATCATACGTGTTGTGGGGCTGAGCGCCGAGTGCGAACAGGTGCGATTGCGAGGTGATCAATTCAGAGGGTAGGCGGGGATTACCAAAGCGTGCAGCATCATCGGGCATTGGCTCTACCTTGTCAGTGCGATAGCCGGGAGTGCCGTCGGAGATAATACGGTCAACGCCTGCACCGGTCGCGGCTGCGGCGCCGGCCAGGCTCGCTCCACCCAGGACCTTGCGACGATTAATCGGCATTTCCCGAATTTACCGAGGGACGCCTTCGGGGACAACACTCCGGCCTCTTCGATGTTTCGCCCTTTGTGCCGGATTTCCGCAGTGGGCCCGTAAACGCGGTTGTTCCTTCACCCGGTTTTTGGCAGTGACTCTCGACGCCGCCGAACACGCTTCGGCGTGCAGGCGCGCCCATACCCGGATCGCTTTCATCGGCGTCGCTGAGGCGGTCGGCGCGGGATGTCCTCAGGAAGGCCGGTGACCCGGCGAAAGGGCGGACTGCATGTCATGCGAGCCATCCTGAATCCCCGCCTGGACCTGCGAGATGCCGCTGTGACAGACGGTAGCCGGGGCTGGCGTAGAGCACTGGCTATCCATGTAGAGATGATTGAACGGGTTGCCGGGATCCGCCGAGGTCGGCACTGCGGTGCTTATCGCTGCAGCGGCAATTGCGCCGCCTAGAAAAAGTTTTGCGATCATCGGTCGGCCTGGCGCCCTTCCATGTGGTTGGTGGTTAAAGCGGTTTGTGGCGCTACGCCCTACAACCCACCTTCCGCCGCGCGGAGCATCGTGTCCAAGACCCATCGCTGACTAGTCGACAAGTGATAGTTATCAAGGACGCGATGTAAAACTCATGCAGCGTTCTCTTACGTCAAGAGGTGATTCAGACGCTCCGGTGCCGATCCGCCGAAACGGCGCGTTCGTCGGATTCCTGATGAAGATTCGCAGTACGCCCCAGCGGATTCGGAAGTCAAACGACGGTTCAGGTGCTGGCGCAGCTCAGCGTTCGTCATGAAACTGCCTGGGCCGTTTACGCGGGTGATCATGGCCCTCGCCACGCAACAGCTTCGGAGCTTCGCGAATTGCGTTGCGGCCCCGCATCAGTACAGCGCGTCGGCAGCCGGCTTGACGAGGACGTTCAACAGTCGTGGTCCGTCTGTGGGCACGGTGTTTAGCGCGTCAACGAGTTCAGAATGTGTTGTTACCCGAGTCGCGTGAAGGCCGAAGCCGGCCGCAAGTTGCTCGAAGTTCAGGTCTGGCAGGTCCAGACCGGGGGCGTCCTTGACGCGCAGCAGTTCCCCGAATGCCTTCATTGCTGCATACCCGCCATTGTTGAGCACGACAAACACAACGTTGACGTTGTGTTGGGCCCCTGTCCAGAGCGCTTGGATCGAGTACAGCGACGAACCATCGCCGATAAGGCAGACCACTGGACGGCGCGGTTGGGCCATCGCGATCCCGACGGCCGCGGGCATCCCCCAGCCCAGGCCTCCACTTGCGGCCACGTAGAAGTCACGGTTGCGCGAGATGGGTAGGTGGTCGTGCATCGCGTTTCGATGGGTGGGTGCCTCCTCGACGATGATGGTGTCGGGCGGAAGCTGCTGGGATAGGGTCGCCATCACCGCTTCTGGGCTCATGCCCGCCGCCGTGGGTGCCTTCGCTCTGGGATGCGCTGCTGGCGGTGCCACTCGAGCGTCGCGGATCTGTGCCAACTTGTCGAGCAGGGCGTCGATCACGGGGCCAACAGAGCCGACGATGGCGTCGCCTACTTGCGCCAAGGCGGCTTGTCGGGGGTCGTCAACGATCTGCACCAGAGTGGTGTTCGCCCCGATTGGTGGGCCAGAGGAGGGCACGTGATAAGGGAATACGGGCGCCCCCATGACCACGACCAGGTCATGATCGTCGAGCTGGGTACGGATCTCGCTGGCCACGGGCGGAAGGAAACCCTTGAACAGCGGATGGTCTTCGGGGAAGGGCGATCTGGAGGCGACCGGGGCCACCAGCACCGGGGCCTGCAGCCGTTCGGCCAGTTCGACCACTCGACCCCGTGCTCCTTCGGTGGCGACCTTTGATCCGAGCACCAGCACGGGCCGGGCCGCGGCCGTGAGCATCTCGGTGAGACGGTCCAGATCCGCGCCGACCGGTACGAGCCGTTTGCTGAGCCGGCGCGGTGGCGGCGGATCGCCCGGCGCATCCCAGTCGTCTTCGCAAACCGAGACGAAAACCGGCCCAGCAGGCGCTTGTTCGGCGTACCGAAAGGCTTCCGCGATGGCCGTCGGCACGTCCTGGGGTCGAGGGGCTTCCACGGCGAACTTCACGTATGGGCGAGGGAACTCGGTGGGCCGGCGCGCGAACAGGTAGGGATCGTGCATCAGCAACGATCTGGTTTGCTGGCCGGCGATGATGACCAGCGGGGTGCCATTGCGTTCGGCCGTAAACAGGCTTCCCAAGGCGTTTCCCAGTCCGGCAGCCGAGTGCAGCATCACTACCCCCACGGTCCCGCTGGCCTGCGCATAGCCGTCGGCCATGGCCAACGCGGGCGCTTCTTGGGGAACCATCACGTAGTCGAGATCCTCGGGCCAGTCCTTGAAGAATCGCATCTCGGTGGAGCCTGGGTTCCCGAAGATCTTGGTGACGCCGTTGGCGGTCAGGAATGAGCGCACGACGTCACGAACGGTATCCGTAGTTGCGGTCATGTCGCAGTTAGCCTTTCAGTCCGAGGAGGCGTTCGGCGTTGAGGTGGGCGATTTTCTCTTTGTCGTCGGGGTTGATGGGCATCTGGTCGAAAAATTGGCGCGCGGCTTTCATGTTCGCGTAGGGATAGTCGGTGGTGAACAGAACCCGGTCTATCCCGATCAGGTTCACCATGCCCAGATAGGCGTTGTAGGACAGACTCCAGCTGGGTCCACGGCCCCGGACTCTTGGTTGGCGAAGTCGCCGGCCAGGATGCCGCCGTAGAAGTTTTCCCGTAGGTATTCCTTGATGGTGCGTTTGAGCCCGCCATTGGCGTCGGACTGAAACGAGTAGTCCGTGCGCCAGGCCATCCAACTCAATGCTTCGAATTGGTGTCCCACGATGATCTGCAGCCGCGGGAATCGGTCGAACACCCCGCCCAGGATCAGGCGGATGCAGTGGATCGCGGTGTCGATGTGCCAGCCGAGCCCTGCAGCGGACAGGTTGGTCGAAACGTAGGGATCGAAGCCGCTGTAATAGGCGTCGATCACCGGCTTGGGCGGCACGACGGGATGCAGGAAGATCGGCACGTCAAGAGCTTAGGCGCATTCGAACACCGGCCAGAAGAACTTGTCGTCAAGGTAACGCCCGTTGACGTGGCCGTTGATCAGCGCCCCCACGAAACCCTGGTCGCGGACGACGCGGTCGAGCTCGCTGGCGGCGGCCTGCGGGTTGCGCATCGGCAAGGTGGCGAAGCCGAGGAACCGCTCGGGGTACTTCGAGACCGCAACCGCGACGTCGTCGTTGGCCTGCGTGGCCAGCTCGACCGCGAGCGACGGCTCGAGGGTCTCTGGGCCGGGGGAGGTGTGTGAGAGGATCTGCACGTCGATCCCCGCCGCGTCCATCGCGGCGATCCGCCCCTCACCCAAATCGTAGATGCCTGCCGGCCACCCGCCTTGCGCGTCCGTCTGGAAGCGTCCCACCTTCTTCCAGACGTCAAAGACCAATTCGCCCGGATTGTCCCGATTCGCCTCTTGAATAGCCGGAAGCTTGTAGTGCTCCTCGAAACCGATGACGTTGCTTTCCATGATGGTGCTCCTCCCTCTGCCAGCACGCGCTTTCTGTCGCGTGTCCTTCTGTCACCTCAGCGTCACCCTGCGCGACCTGCTTCTGCCAGGACGCGCGTCTCCCAGGAGCGCCGCACCCCCCATGACCGCCCCACCGGCGCGGCGCGGGATCGGCCTTAGCATGGCGATGTGGAAGGGAACAGGCTGGGCGAGTTCCTGCGCGCGCACCGTCAGGCCGCGCAACCCCCTGATGACCAGTCCCGACAAACGAGGCGGCGCACACCCGGCCTACGCCGTGAAGAAGTAGCCGCGCGGGCCGCCATCAGCATCGACTACTACACCCGGCTTCAGCAGGGGCGAGAACGACATCCATCTGCGCAGGTACTCGACGCACTCGCCGCCGCGCTGCAACTATCGACGGCCGAGACCAGCTACCTGCACGGCTTGGTCAGCCCTCCTTCGACTCCGCGAATCAAGCGCACTGGCGCCGAGGAGGTGCCCAACGAATTCCTGTTGCTGGTAATGCGATCGTGGGCGTGGGGCCCCGCCTATATCGTGAACCACCGCAGCGACGTCCTGGCCCGTAATCAACTGGCGCAGGCGATGTTCGAGCGTTTTGCGATCGCGGACAATATCCTGCGAATGTTGTTCCTGGATCCGGGCGCGCAGCAGACATGGGCGAACTGGGACGCGTTCGCGCGGTTCTTCGTCGGCACTGTCCGCAGAACCATCGGCCCGGTCATCGACGACGATCCGGCCACCACCACATTGATCTCGGAGGTGTCCGCCAAGAGCCACGCGTTCGCCCGGTTGTGGGACAGCTACGAGATGGACGTGCACCACCACAAGGAAAAGAAGTTCCGTCATGAGGATCTCGGCGAGATCAGGCTCGACTTCGAGTTGCTGACAGCGATCGACACCCCGAACCAGTTTCTCGTCCTCCACCGGACACCCGCTAGCAATCGTGGGCTTGTGGAAAGCGAGTCCATGGGGCCACGCTCCACGCAGCCCCTGCCGGCGACGCAGTGAGACGATTCGCGCAGCTCAGCAGAACTTCAGAGTCATTGTGGGACACCGGAAACCCCTCGAGTCTGACTGGGGGCCACGTGGGCCGCGGCAGAGTGCAATGTCGACCTCGCAGTGTGGGTCGATTACGAAGTCGCAAGCAGCAAGCATTGCGTCTGCAGTGCAGCATCGGCCGAGTTTCGCTTTAGGGGATCAAGGCGGCGCGCTGCTACGTCCGCCACCAATCCCGTTGAGCTGCCCGGTGATCCAGCCCTCGGCGGCGCCGAGCAAGAAGACAGTCAGATTAGCGATGTCATCGACGTGCGGTTGAGCTGCTGGTGTCGTTGGCTCCGCGCTCCAGGATGCGGGTGGCCATCGCATCCATGACCCATTGGGGTGACAAACGAGCAATGATCCGCAGTATTCTCGCGTCATTGCCGACGGTGTAGAACGACTTTGGTTTACGGTCGGTCAGCGCTGTGAGATACGCCTGAGCCACGACCTCCGGCTCCTTTCCCGAACCCACGACCGATGTCACCAGCCGGTCGAGCTTGCTCAGCAGGTCCCCGTAGAGTTCGATCGCTTCCGGCGGCAGTTTGGCGCGGGCCTCGGCGTTCTGCTCTTCTGCCGACAGCGTCATTCGCGACTTAACGCGACCGGGATCGACCACGATCACCGAGACCCCGAATTGTCGGACCTCGGCCTGCAGTTGCCGGGAAAGTAGTTCAACCGCGTACTTCGCCGCGGGATAGGTGCTTGCCAACGGCATGCTCAGCAGGTTCGAACCCGAGGTCACGTTGATGATGCGGCCCCGCGCGGTACGCAACAGGGGCAGGAAGGCCTGTGCGCAGAAGATGCTCCCGTAGACGCTGGTGTCGATGGGTTTAGTCAGTTCGTCCATCGCCGCGAATTCCAGTGGCCCCGCACCGCCGGCGCCGGCGTTGCAGATAAGTCCATCGAGACCGTGTTCGCGACACTGCTCATTGATGACGGCCGCCGCGGCGAAGACCTGTTGCCGATCTGTGACGTCGGCCAGGACACCCTTCAGCGGACCGCGCGCGGCGGCTTCCAAGTCGTCGGCATCTGCCTGTTTACGGACGATGGCGAAGACCCGCCAGCCGGCGCGGTCCAAGAGAAGGGCCGTGGCGCGACCAACACCTACCGAACACCCAGTGATCACTACGGTCTTCATCTGCGCCGCAGCCCCAGCAGACCCGGCGCCGCCTGATAAACGCCACCTCATCTGCAATGACTGACTTCCCGATCGGCTAGGCAAAAGGCGTCTCCGACGACACTACGCGCCGGCTCCGCCAATCCCACCCCTCGATCACTAGTGTCGCTTCGGTCGCCTACCACTGGGGTTTTACCAACCTCGGCAGGTTCGCTGCCGCGCACACGGCCCGCTACGACGAGCCCCCGGCCGCGACACTGCGGCGCCTGGCTTATCGCGGAATTCAATCGAATGTCCGACATGCCGGGTGAAGGCATGAGCGCGGCCCGGGCCCGTCGATGAGGACTTGGATTGCGCGGGCGTAGTGATCGCGAGCTCGCCTACACCTATTGAACCGCCTTGGCGCGAGATTGGGCTCGTGGCGGTCACGGCACGGGGGCGGCGACTTTATCGGGAACAGGTTCTGCGGGAACGGCCGGGTTTCTGATGGCGAGGCCGCCGATGACGGCGCCGATGAAGAACAACGCCGCGCTGACCTGCAGCAGCCGGGTGAAGCTGGCATCGGTGAGCGTGCCGGCAGCGATCAGTCCCACGCAGGCCACAGCGATCAGCGCGGAAGTCCGGCCCGTTGCGTTTTGGATCGCGGCGGCGATTCCGCTGTGTGCGGACCTGACGGAGGACAAGTTGACGGCGGTCAGGGGTGTGATGGCAAGGACCATACCGATGGCCAGCAGGATCCTCCCTGGCAGTACGTCTGTGACGACGTGGAATCCGTGTGGGGTGGGGCGGATGAGCAGCAGTCCAATCCCGGCCAGCGCCGGACCAGTCATCAGGAAAATCCGGGGTCCGATCCGTGCGGCCATGCCGCCGACGCCGCGGGCGAACAGTAACGACATGATGGGGCTGGGCAGGGTGATCAGACCGGCGGCCGTGGCCGAGTATCCGGCGACCTCTTGGAGGTACAGCGCGATGGCCAGCGAGCCCATCGTGATGCCGCCGTAGACGAACGCGCTGACCAGATTGGCTCCGGTGAAGTTGCGGATGGTGAACAGGCCCAGCGGCACCATCGGCTGGGAGGCGCGACGCTCCCATGCCACGAACGCCAGCAATGCCGCGACCCCAACCACCAACGCCCCCGTGATCAGGGAGTCGTCCCATCCGTGTCGACCGGATTCGATCAATGCATACACCGTCGCGGCCAGTCCCACCGACGACAGCGCGGCCCCGGCGACATCGACGCGGGGGCGTTCGGATGGCCCGGGCGTCGGGCGCAGCCAAAACGTCAAGGCGAAGCCGATGACCATCGGGATCGCTGACAAAACGTAGATCCAGCGCCAGCTCAGGAAGTCAACGGTCAGTCCCCCCAGCAGCGGCCCCACCGCAAAGGCAGTGCCGGTCCAGGCTGTCCAGGACCCGATCGCCGCAGGCCGGTCTGCGCGGTCGAACGCCGAATTGATCAGCGCCAGCGAGCCGGGCACCAGAAACGCACCGCCTAACCCCTGGACGAGGCGCCCGGCGATCAGCATCGCCGGGGTGCCCGCGATGGCCGCCAGCGCCGAACCGGCACCAAAGGCCACCAGCCCGAAACGCATCACCGGTATTCGCCCGAACAGATCTGAGATGGCACCGCCCGGCAGAACCGTGGCCGCCACGGCCAGCAGGTAGCCGTCAACGACCCATTGCTGTGAGCACATGCCCCCGCCAATGTCACGCTCTGTGGCCGGCAGGGCCAGATTCACGACGGTGCCATCCAGGAAGACGACCATCGACACCAGGATCGCGACCAGCATGACCCGCCTCGTCGGCGCGACGTCGCGCAGTTTCGCGAGTGGTCCTGGCTTGCGCACAAAAGCGACGAAACCGATCCCGGGAGAGGGCTGTGCCGTGATCATCGAAGCGGAATCCCAGCGACCCGGGCTGTCGGGACGGACCGCTCGTCGTTCATGGGCTCTCCTTCTGGAAGGCATCGGATCCACGTGCTTTCTAGTAGCGAACCTGGTTACAGCTAGTGGGAACTGTGCACCGACTGTGAGGGCGTGATGATGCCGACGAGATCGTCACGAAGGAACGAGCCAACGGGTTCAAACACATCGGCGTTTGAAGTCCGATACACCGACGTTGTCTAGGCGTACAGCCCTCGCTGCCGATCGCTGTTACCAATCACATCGACGGCGTCGGCGGCTAGATTAACGATGGACTTCGCATAGCGGTGAATCCGGTATCCGGTTCGGATCCCAACTGATTGCTTGGAGTAAAAACACATGGTCAGTTCACGCCGCCTGTTTCTTCTCGACCTCAGCGGCGGCCGTGTCGTTTCGCTGAATCCGGACGGCTCCGACCGCAAGGTCATCGTCACCGAGTGCAGATACCCCGACGGCATCGCGGTCGATGTCGTGGCCGGACACATTTACTGGACCAACATGGGGAACCCCACGGTGAACGACGGCTCTATCGAGCGAGCCGACCTCGACGGACAGAATCGCATCACAATCGTTGCCCAGGGCGGCACCTTCACTCCCAAGCAACTTCAGCTCGAAACCAAGAGCGGAAAGCTGTACTGGTGCGACCGCGAGGGCATGCGTCTGATGCGCGCCAACCTCGACGGCTCGAACATGGAGACCCTCGTGGACACCAGCCAGGGTGACCCGCGACCGGGGCCGGACCCAACGAAGTGGTGCGTGGGTGTGGCCATCGATGTGGATGGCGGCACGGTGTACTGGACACAGAAAGGTCCCGACAACGCCGGCAAGGGCCGCATTTTCCGCGCCGGCATCGAAATTCCCACGGGTCAAGCGGCGTCTAGTCGGGCAGATATCGAAGTTCTTTATGACGGGCTTCCCGAGCCGATCGATCTGGAGCTCGATCTCAACAACCGCGTCATGTATTGGACCGACAGGGGCGATCCGCCGCGCGGCAATACGGTGAATCGCGCCCCGATGGATTCGGACGCGCAGGCACGCCCGGATCCTGAGATCGTTTTCACGCACCTGATGGAAGGAATCGGCATCGCCCTGGATCTGAAGGACAACCGGATGTTTATCACCGACTTCGGGGGCGACGTCCTTTCGGCCGAGCTTGATGGGTCGGACAAGAAGATCCTGCTTGTCGCTCAAGGAAACCTCACCGGCATCGCCTATTGCGAAATTCCCTGAAAGAAGAGGTCGTCATGTCGTTGGATAAACCCATTCGCCGTGTTGCGGTGGTCGGTACGGGAGTGATCGGCGCCAGTTGGGCGGCTCAGTATTTGGCGCGCGGGTTAGACGTTGTTGCGACCGACCCGGCTCCCAATGCTGAGGCCAATTTGTGGAAATATGTGGACGAGGCCTGGGAACAGCTCGAAGAAGTCGGCCTGTCGCCGGGCGCCTCGCGCGAGCGCTTGAGCTTCACCAAAGACTCGAAGCAGGCGCTTGAGAAGGCCGACTTCATCCAGGAAAACGGCCCCGAGCGACCCGACTTCAAAATCAAATTGTTCCAGGACATGGATGCAACGGCGCCCGTGGATTCGATCATCGCCTCGAGTTCGTCGGGCATAACGCCAAGCGTGATGCAGTCGGCTTGCAAACATGCCGAGCGCGTCCTTGTCGGCCACCCGTTCAATCCGCCCCACATCATTCCGCTGGTCGAAGTGGTGGGCGGCACCAAGACATCACCCGAGGCCATCCAGCAGGCGATGCGTTTCTACGCATCGATCGGCAAGAAGCCCATCCAATTGCGCAAGGAGCTGCCCGGACACGTGGCCAACCGGCTCCAGGCCGCACTGTACCGAGAGGTGCTTTATCTGATTGAACAAGGCGTGCTCAGCGTCGAGGAAACCGACATCGCCGTTAGCTACGGACCCGGACTTCGCTGGGGTGTGATGGGCCAAAGCCTGCAATGGCATTTAGGCGGTGGCGCGGCCGGCATCAAACACTTCATGGATCACCTCATGGACCCGCTTGCGGCAATGATGAAGACTCTGGGAAATCCCGAAGTCACTCCTGAGCTCAAGCAAACCATCGTTGACGGTGTGATGCGCGAAGCCGCAGGACGCTCCGTCGACGAGCTCTCTCGAGAAGAGAACGAAGTAATCATCGGACTTCTTAGGCTGCGAGCAAATGGTGCGAACGCAGCACCGGCGGACCAAGCTGATCGCGCGACGATTTAACAAGGCGCCTCTTCATCGGCACACCGCTCAAGCGCCCGCGCGAGAGGCCGCTCAAGCGGCTAAGTTTTGAAGGGATCGACTTCACCCTGCCAGGGGAGAACATGGGGCGATTTGACGGCGGCCGACAACGGGAAGCGGAACTCGAGGCGTACCAGGCGCTGTGGAATCTGTGGCGGTCCTTTCCAAGGACGGTGGCGAACGACGACAACTGGAAGTCGGCTTGCAGCATGCTGCAGACCTACTACACCGTTGCTAAGGCTCGCCAGAACTCCGAAGTTTGCGCCATGAGGATTCGATACCTTGAAATCTCGGAGCCTTTGCCCCGGCTTGCGGACTTCGTTCAGGCACCACCGTATTGTCGAGTACCTGATGCCCCGCGGCAGCTGGCACAGGCTTGCTACGAGTATCGGTTAGCTCGCCAGCGGCACCCCCAACGTGAGCAGCAGCGCCTGAAAGAACTCGAGACGACCAGGGCGCTCTACGCAGCGGTGAAGGGCGCTGAAGCGAGAGCCAGAGCTGCCGACATAGCTCGCCGGCGCGAATGGCAGCGAAGCAGGTGGCCCAAAGACGTTGACCTGGAAAGCGAAATCTACAACCTGGACAGCGTGTCGGCCCAGGTGGACCTGAAGAACGCGAAAATCGAATCCCGAGTACAGGCGCTGGCCGGTCTGCTCCGAAATGGACTGCAAAACCCCATGGACGTGTCGGAGTTTGATCTAACCGCGAGCTATCGCGCCGGCTATCCGGCCGGGATTGCGGCCCATGTCGAATCGGTCCTGACGGCAATGCCGTTGCCGCGCTGTATCGATCCCAAGGCCGCGGTTGAGTATTCGCCGGATTCGCGCCGATTGGTCGTCGAGTATGAACTGCCTGCGGTTGATGTCGTCCCGAAGGAAAAGTCATATCGTTACATCAAGAGCCGTGAGACGGTTGTCGAGACGGCGCGGCCAGCGCCGCAAGTAAAAGCTTTGTACGCCAGTATTATTGCGCAACTCGCGCTGCTGTCTCTTGCCGCCATCTTCGAACTCGACAGCGAGTGCCACATCGATGTTGTGGTTTTCAATGGTGTTGTCGATACGCTGGATCCGCACAGCGGTCAACCGATTCGGCCATGCTTGATCGCCGTCCGGGTCACCCGAGACACCTTCGCCGAAATCAACCTCGAAGACGTCGATCCGTCTTCCTGCGTTAAAGATCTGTCGGCTACCCTATCGCGGAACCCGACGAAGTTCGTCCCGGTGCGGCCTTTGCTTGAGTGAGGACGACCACCCTCCAGGCGGTTGCCGGTGTCGGCCGACGATCGCAGAAAGAGAGCAGATCCGTCACCGCCTGGGGGCGACGTCTATTCACCATCTAGGTGAATATCCCCACGGGCGGTGGGCCTTGGCATTCGTCTAACGCGGCGATTGGTTGCCCCTCGGGCACCGCCCCGCGATTACGGCGGAGAGCAAATGAATTGCGGCAGTGTTCATTAACTGGACAGTTAGTGGACGCCATGGCGGGCGGGTTCCTACCGTCAGAAATCGCTGGCAGCAACGAAGGTGACAGCTCCGACACCGGGGCTGCCGAAGGGCTTCGGTGACCGAGGAATAGCGACCGGCCGAACACATCTCTCTCCGACGATCGCATCCGCCCGCCGACGGGAGCCGCCTCAGCGTTCGCGGATCCAGATCACACGCAATCACCCAGAAAGGACGATGTCATGGACGAATTCACAGACAACAACGCGACCACCGCCGACTATGTAGTGGTCGGCACCGGCTCGGCAGGCTCGATCGTCGCCGAGCGGCTCAGCGCCGACCCCGCAAAGCAAGTTGTTGTCTTGGAGGCGGGCGGAGAAGACACCGACCGCCGCATCCGAATGCCGGTGACCTGGACCCAGCTGTTCCGCAGCCCCATTGACTGGGACTATCTCACGGAACCCCAGCCAGAACTAAACGGGCGGCAATTGTATTGGCCCCGAGGAAAAACCCTGGGTGGCTCCTCGTCGATGAACGCCATGATGTGGATCCGCGGCTTCGCCGCCGACTACGACGAATGGGCCGAACAGTGCGGCGAACAGTGGTCTTTCAACGGCATCGTCAAATACTTCAAGCAAATCGAAAACGTTGAAGGAGCACATGGGCCCGACGAGGGAGTCGGCGGGCGGCTGCACATCTCACACCAACGCAGCCCACACCCACTGACCGCGGCCTGGCTGCAGGCGGTTCAGCAAACAGGTCACACGATAGAACGGCCGAACTTGCCGCAGCCGAACGGCTTTAGCCAAACCATGGTGACCCAGCGGCGCGGAGCGCGATGGAGCGCCGCGGATGCCTGGCTACGCCCAGGATTGCGGCGCAAAAACCTCAAGCTCATCACGAATGCCACCGCCACTCGCGTCATCTTCGTCGACAAGCAAGCGGTCGGCGTGGAGTTCGACAACAATGGCAGACGCGAGTTCGTCCGCGCGCGCTGCGAGGTGGTGGTCTGCGCTGGAACAGTGAATTCACCACAGCTGCTGATGCTTTCGGGCATAGGTGACAAAGAACACCTGCGCCGCCACGGCATCGAGGTCGTGCACCACCTGCCCCCGGTCGGACAAAACCTGCAAGATCATCTCGTAGCGGGGCTGGGCTTCGATGTCGAGGCCAACACGCTGTTCGGGGCAGGCAATCGATTGCAGATCGCGAAGTATCTGATCCGGCGCCGTGGCATGCTGACCTCTCCGCAAGGTGAAGCCTACGGATTCGTTCGCAGCCGGCCCGAGCTGGCCCTTCCTGACCTCGAGCTGTTCTTTGGGCCCGGCCCGTTCTTTGACCAAGGGCTTGGTGAATTGCATGGGCACGCAGTCACCTTCGGGCCGGTCCTGGTAAAACCCCACAGCCGTGGGCGGGTCTCGCTGTCTTCGGCCGACCCGAAAGACAAGCCGATCATCGACCCGCGCTACTTGTCCGATCCCGGCGGTGCGGACCGCGAAGCGATGCTCGCCGGCCTGCGGCTGTGCGTCAAGATCGCCGATGCACCCGCCTTGGCCGACGTGCTGGGACCAATCGCCCGGCCCTTCGGCGCCGTCGATACCAGTGAAGCCACCCTAGAAAAGGCACTCTATGAGGAAGCGCACGGCTTTTATCACCCGGTAGGCACGTGCCGGATGGGCACCGATCGCGCCAGTGTGGTTACCCCCGAGCTACAGGTTCGCGGAGTACGCGGGCTTCGCGTGGCCGACGCGTCGGTAATGCCGGCGATCATTCGGGGGCACACCCACGCACCCAGCGTGCTGATCGGCGCCAAAGCCGCGGACCTCATCGGCGCCAACCACCGATGAGCGGCCCGCACCTCAGCCCGGTGTCGCATGGTCAACTCTTGTAGACGCGCTTCCCCGAGACGACCGGTGGTGCGTATAAGGGACGGACACCATCGACGATCCCTTTAAATCCCGGCGGATTCGGCGGGCTAGCGATATGACAGAAGTAATTCTCGTATGGTTATGACATAGGTAGTTCAGGCCGGCGCTCCCCGCTCGGCGCGCTTCCTAGCCCGATAGGCGCGCACGTTCTCGATGTTGCCGCAAATTGTGACATCGTGCCACACGCGTGAGCAGTTCTTCGAGCGGTCGTAGAACACGCCTTGACAGCGGGGATTCGCACATACCTTGAGACGCCCGGCCGTGCCGCCATACCGGGCCGCGATGAGCTGGATGAGCGCGTAGGAGCGCAACGCCTCCACACCGGTGCCGCGGGGAAGCAGCATGGGCCCGTCGCTCGAAAAGCTCGCGGAGGTGGTTGCTTCGATGGTTGGCGTGCGCGTGTCCGAGACCCCCGAGAGTGCGGTCCGCAGTGCGTCGCGCAGGGTACGGATGCGCCGAAGCCCACGTTCGTCGAGCGTGATCGGCGCAGCAGGTGCCTGGGGATCGACGCGGCGCAGGTTCTTAAGAGACGCATCGAGCCACGCCTGCGCGCTGTCCAAATCAGCCAACAGGTCGGGCTGGCGAGGTTTGCCCATGCTCGCGGTGTTGAGCAAATCCTCGACGAAGCCGAGACCGCCAGGAGCAGCGTCTTTCGCAGGGAAGAACCGCGTACTGGCTCGCCACGCCACGGGTCGTCTAGCCAGGACGGCTCCCTTCTCCCTTAACGACATCCGGCCTCCGGCCTGGGTGCGCCCGTCAGTGCGCCTTTTCGCCGGAATGCGTGCCCGCCAAGACAATGGCGGCAGCAGGTGGCGTCGAGGTCCGCGGTGTCGATGATCAACGCGATCTCCCTTTGCAGGATCTGGGCATCAGTGGTGTAATAGGTATACGTAGTTAGATTATTTCGCGCCGAGGCGATTGTCTACTGCTCGTGGTCATACCCAAACGTTGTTTACTTATGACACCGAATGGTAGAGTCCGGGCTGATAGAGCAACGATGCTTGTCTTGGCTGCGTCTGCGTTTTCCGGACCCGCGCCCGGTGCGCATCGTGAGCGTGACCGAATGCTGCGGGACTGGCCTGCGCTGCGGTTGCGAAGGAGGCAGTTCGCTTTTGAAAATGATGCGATGCCGGGTGGCTGGTTGTTCGCCCGGATGGGCCTGGTGGAGCTGAGTTCACCCCGAATACCACCGGCCCGGAAGGAATCCGGAAAGGAATAACGTCATGCCCAACCTGCACTACGAGGTGCCGCTCGACGATGCGTGCGCGCACCCGCGCCCAGCGCCCTTCGGACGGTAGTCCGATGGCGTCCTCACCCGGGCCCACCAGCAAGGCAATCGCGGACTCGTGGCGGCGTTCGCGCCTGAGCGGACTGTCGCCGTCGAGCACTGTCGATGCGCTGAAGGCGGGTAATTATGACACGTCTAGCCGGCTACTGCGTGCCGCCGACCCTGTCCTGGACCAGATGGCCGCAACGCTGGACGGCTGGGACTACTGCGTGATGCTGGCCGACCGCGACGCCCGCATCGTAGCGACGCGTTGGGGCAGTCCGCGGATGCGGCAAGAGTTTGAGCTGCTGGGGGAGGCGTTGCACGGCACTCTCTTTCGCGAAGAGACCACCGGCACCAACTCGATCGCCACCACCTATGAAATTCGCCACGCGGTGGCCGTCCACGGCGACGAGCATTTCATCGCGCAGCTTCACGGCCTCAGCTGCTACGGGCAGCCGATCATCGATCCGCACACCCGCCGGCTCGAAGGTGTCCTCGATATCACCTGCCAGGCGGGCGAGCGGAATCCGCTGCTCGCTCCGTACGTCCGCAGCGCGGCGGGTGAGATCGAGCAGCGGCTCCTGGAGGGCCGAAGCCAGAACGAACGAGCATTGCTCTCAGCACTGCAGCGCGAGCTCGGCAGGCGGCATGATCAGCCGACCGTTGCGGTCGGCCGAGACATTTTTCTGGCCAACACCGCTGCGATCGAACTCCTGGACGCAGCCGACCACGCGCTCATCCGCGAGGTCGCTGCGTCGTGCACCGGTCAGACGACCAAAGCCGCACACGTGACACTAAGCAGAAACCGCAAAGCCGCCATCAGCTGTCGTTTGTTGACGCCTTGCGGTGGCGCGGTGCTGAGCATCACCAGTGTGAAAAGCCATACCCCGCAGGCGCTATTAGAGCCGGCGCCCGATGCCCAGCGCAGAATCCTGATCTGCGGCGAAGCCGGCGCTGGGCACACGGCCACGATTCAGATGGTGGCCGCGAGCAGATCACTGAGGATCCACCACGCCGCTCGCTGCACCGCACAGAACGTAACCCAATGGCTGAGCGACGTGCAGCAGACCGCCTCAGAGAGCGACATTGTGGCGGTCGAGTCGATCCACCTGCTGTCCGCGCACGCGGCCCGGTCACTGGCCGGAATTCTCGACGGTTTCGCGGGGACGGTCATCTTGTCGACGATCGTGCCTCCCAACGAGCTAATACTGCCCATCCGCCAGCTGATCTCGCGATGCACCGAGCGGGTTCAACTGACTCCGCTGCGGCAGCGGCCCGACGTCATTCCCGAACTCGTCGGGTCCATCCTGCAGAATCTGGGCGTGCATCACGCCGTCCGTTTCACCCCGGCGGCGATGGAGGCGCTTGCGGCCAACCAGTGGGACGGCAACGTCCGCGAACTTCATACGGTCGTCACGCAGGCGGTGAGCCGCCGACGCGTCGGCGATATCACCCGCGCGGATCTTCCTGAAACGTATCGGCAGCGGTCAACGAGGCACAGATTGACGCCCATGGAGCAGGCTAAGCGCACCGCGATCATCGGCGCGCTCAGCCGAGCCGGCGGGGACAAGAAGCGTGCGGCGGCGCAACTCGGGATCAGTCGCACGACGCTGTACGCCGCCCTGCGTACCTACGACATCACCACGACTTCCGTGTCCAGATCTTGAACGTCGCGGCCCTCCTTTCGGCGCGAGACTTGAAACGTCACCGACAGGAAGGCATTTTGATGAGCACCGACATCGACACCATCTATATCGGCGGGGAGTGGGTCAGCCCGTCATCCACCAGCAGCACAATCGCCATCCAGTCGCCGGCCACCGGTGAGCGGGTGGGCTCCGTCATCGCCGCCAGCGAGGGCGACGTCGACCGCGCCGTCGCGGCGGCCCGCGCCGCATCCGACGATCCGAGTGGATGGTCGAGTTGGGAACCGGCCGACCGCGCCGCCGTGCTCAATGAATTTGCCCGGCAGTATCAACTGGTCGCCGAGGACATGGTGCGCACCGTGTGCCAGCAGAACGGAATGCCCATCAGTCAGGCCGCGCAATTGGAAGGCGCTGTGCCGGGCATGCTGCTCACCTACTACGCCGGTCTCATCGAGAAGCTTCCGGTCAGTGAGACCAGACAGAGCCCGGCCGGTACCCGAACCCTTGTTTCACACACCCCGGTCGGCGTCGTCGCGGCGATCACTCCGTGGAATGTTCCGCAGACACAGGCGGCGTTCAAGTACGTGCCGGCACTGGCAGCCGGCAACACTGTGGTGCTTAAGCCGTCCCCCGAAACGCCGCTGGACGCCCTACTGCTGGCAGAAGTCGCCGACAAAGCCGGGCTGCCGGCGGGCGTCTTCAACGTGCTACCCGGTGCCACCGACGTCGGCCGTGCGCTGGTGACCAGCGCGGGTGTCGACAAGGTATCGTTCACCGGCTCGACGTCGTCCGGCAGGGAGGTGGCGAGCAGCTGCGGGCGGCTGCTTAAACCCGTGACGCTGGAGTTGGGTGGCAAATCGGCGGCGCTCATCCTCGACGACCCCGGCCTAGACCTCAGTGATTTCGCTGACCGATTTTTTGCGGCGACCCTGTTCAACACCGGCCAGATGTGTTTCGCCAGTACGCGGATTCTCGCCCCCCGCGGGCGCTATGACGAGGTCGTCGACTTCTGCACGGCCATGGCGCAATCGCTGACCATCGGCGACCCGCTCGACCCCAACACGCAGATTGGACCGCTCGTCAGCGCAGCGCAACGAGACAGGGTGGAACGCTACATTCAGCAGGGTCTCGCCGACGGTGGCACGGTGACCACGGGGGGCAAGCGGCCCCCGCACCTACCAAACGGTTACTTCGTCGAGCCCACCATCTTCGCCGGGCTGGACAACAGCAGCGCGGTGGCGCGTGAAGAGATTTTCGGTCCGGTGCTGACGGTCATCGCGTACGAGGACGAGGACGACGCGATCAGGATCGCCAATGATTCCGAATACGGTCTGGGCGGCACCGTTTGGTCACCCGACCGCGACCATGCCGTAGCTGTGGCCGCCCGCATCCACTCGGGCACCGTTGGGATCAACCACTATCTGCCCGACATCACCGCGCCGTACGGCGGAATAAAGAACTCCGGCATGGGCCGGGAACTGGGCCCCGAGGGATTGCGGGAATTCCAGCATGTCAAGTCGATTTTCCTATCCTGACAAGACTTTTGCGACCAGTTGAGGAAGGCACGATGACAGTCGTTTTGGTGCATGGCAATCCGGAGACCGACGCAATCTGGGACCCACTGGTCGATGCTCTCGGGCGCACCGATGTGGTGCGACTATCGCCGCCGGGGTTCGGTTCACCGCTGCCCGACGACTTCCCGGCGACCTACGTTGCCTACCGTGACTGGCTTGAGGGCGAGCTCGAGGGCATCAGCGAACCGATCGACCTCGTCGGCCACGATTGGGGTGGCGGCCACGTCGTGAACGTGGTGACGCATCGACCCGAACTGGTGCGCAGCTGGGCCAGCGACGTCGTCGGCATATTCGACCCCGACTACGTCTGGCACGACCTGGCCCAGGTGTGGCAGACGGCAGGCGACGGCGAGCAGCTGGTCGACACCATGCTCGGAGGTACGGTTGAGGACCGGGCCGCCCGGTGGGCCGGGCTCGGCATACCTTCCGACATCGCGACCTCTATGGCCGCGGCGCAAGGCCCGGAGATGGGTCGGGCGATCCTGCTGCTCTACCGGTCGGCGGCCCAGCCGG
>Ga0210389_10000601_pt1 | contig 31567 bp, 24 predicted proteins | sample IncBWH28OmetaG_FD_160127 | JGI IMG/M metagenome (GOLD analysis project Ga0210389, IMG submission 160127) | Forest soil microbial communities from Barre Woods Harvard Forest LTER site, Petersham, Massachusetts, United States - Inc-BW-H-28-O ... | reverse complement strand
GCCGGGGATCGCCCCGCCTGGCTCCGCACGGCCCCGCCCCGCACGGCCCCATCGGGGATCGCCCCGCGCCGCCCCACGCCGTCCCGCCCGTCCCGCGCGGCCCCGCCCCGCCGGGGATCGCTCGTTTGGTGCAGATGCGCCTCCGAGCCAATCTGATTGGCTCGGAGGCGCCAACGCACCAATCCTTCGGGGCCGCGGAGCGGCGGGCGCCCCGGCCCGGGTCGTATTTTAGTTTCGCGTGTGAAACTTGTGAAACTGAGTTACCTGTTTGCCTTGGCGGGAATGGCTGGGCATTTCGTGTGAATGTGGCGGAGAAGGTCTGGCATGAAGGAAATTGCCATCTGTGGCGTGCCTGGATTGCCTTCGTTACACTGAGTATCTAACCTAGAACAATTCGTAATTTTTTTAGGGCAGAACTCTATGGAATCCAGGATTGGCTAGTTACCATCGAACCAAGAACGCGGCACATACGAAGTTCTGGGTGTAAGCGACATGCCCAGCGGTGCTACGGAGAGTTATTAACTATGACTCGGAGTAACTAATGACGGACGCTATAACGAGCGCGAACGGCAATGCGCCTTCGTTGGCGTCCAACGCGGGAGTAAAACCGGTTCTTGATAATACGGCCGGACAGGGCGATGCGGAGCGTTTCGCGAATTCTGCTGTGCCCGGTTTCGGCGGCGCCACAGTCTGGCCTTCGTGGCCTGGTGTGGCGCGTCCGGCGGGCTGGTTCCTGCCGGCCTCCGGGGAAGCGGCCCCCCCAGGAGGTCTTCCAACGGAACCAGCCCGTCCGGGCATCCCCGATCACGCCGACGCTGAGGCCGACGGCGTCGGCGCCGACGAGAACATCGGCCCGGGAGCACCCGCTGTCGGTCCGACGGCGGCGCTGCGAGGCCGCGCCGGCGGTCCCGGATTCGAGGTCCCGGCTGACGCGGAGCAGGAACCGCCGCCCGCCGCCTGCCAGTCAGGATGGCAGCGGGCCCAGGGAGTCTGGCAGGGATACGGCGTCGAATGGGAGCATGACTGGGACCCCAGGACCGGCGAGAGTCGCGAGGCCGATGGGGACCACGGACCCGAGTGGGACCAAAGAAGCGATTGCGACCAGAGAAACGGCTGGGACCAGGACAGCGATAGGGATCAGGGAAGCGACTGGGACCCCAGGGACGACTGGGATCCGGGGCAGACCTGGGAACCCGAGCAGACCTGGAAACCCGAACAGACCTGGAAACCCGAACAGACCTGGGACATGGCGCAGAACGGGGACGCGTCCGCACCCGCTGCCGCCTTCCTCTCCGCGCCGACGGTCGCCGATATCCCGGCGGCCTACGCGCCGGACGCCTACCTTCCGCCCGCCTATGTTTCCGGTCGCGGGTACTCGCCCGGGACGGACTTCCCCGAGACGGACATCCCCGGGACGGACCTGCACGCGACGGCCTTCCCCGGGACGGACCTGCACGCGACGGCCTTCCAGACCCCTGTCACCCAGGGCTCCGTCACCCGTCCCGAATCGGTGGTCCGCGGCACGCGTGTCCGGACCGGCGCGGCCGACGAGATGTTCCGGGCGTGGGACTCATCGGTCCGTGCCGCGTCCGGCGCGCCCGGACGTGAACTGGGACGTCAGCCGAGGCGTGACGTGTTCCGGAGCGAGGCGCGTGAGCGGCGCGTTCCCCGGGACAGCGCCCGCCGGCGCCGCCTCGCATGGCAGACCGTGCGGGTCGGCGTCCCGGTGGCGGTCATCGTGACGGTCGGGGCGGGGGCGATCATGATGCTCACCGGCAAGCCGGGAGAGATGATGGCCGACCGGCCAGGCCAGAACGCGTCGACCGGCCAGATGGCCGGCCGGGCCGCTAACTCCGCTAACTCCGCTGACTCCGCTCCCAGTGCCATCGGGACACTGGGCCAGGCCGCGGCCGCGGGCAGCGCCTTCGCCGGCTATCCCGGGGCGCACGGGTCGGTGACGGTGGACTCGGCCGCCATGGCGGGCGGGACGCAGGTGGCGGTCGGCAGTGCCGGCGGGCATCCGGCCATCTGGCACCGGGATACCAACGGAACCTGGTCACTCGTGTCCGCCACCCTCCTGGCCGCCTACACCGCGCAGGGCGGGGGCGGGCTATCGAGCATTGCCCATGGACGTGATGGCTGGGTGGCGGTTGGCGATGACACCTCGGGCGCGGGAAGCGTTCCGGTGATGCTCGCCTCAGCCGACGGCCTCACCTGGCACGTCCTTGCCGCCACTAGCATGTTCAGCACGCCGGGCATCCACGTCAGCGCGGTCGCGGCGGACACGCACGGGTACGTGGTCGTCGGCCAGCAGACGCAAGGCGCCAGGCAGTTCGCCGCGTTCTGGTGGTCGCCCGACTTGCGCAACTGGGCCAGCGGCAGCAACGGCGGCCTCGACGGGCGGCTGTCGACGAGTGACGTCAAGGGCGTGACCGCCACCGCGTCCGGCTTCGTCGCCGTCGGCACGCATGCTGACAGTCCCATGATCTGGACCAGCGGCGCGGGACTGTCCTGGACGCCGCAGAACATCGGGCAGCCAGCGGGCAGTTCAGCCGCGAAGCTGCAGTTCGCCGCCGCTCACGGCAGTCAGGTAGTGGCCGCGGGGAACGCGACCCTGGCCCGCGCCGACGACGTCCCGTTCGTCATGGTCTCGTCCGACGCCGGTCGCACCTGGAAGCAGCAACTCCTGCCCACTCCGCACGGGCTCGGCACCGTGACCGCCCTGACCGGCTCCGGCGATGGGTTCGTCGTCGACGGCCTGGTCGCCGAGGGGTCGGCGACGGCGCGGCAGTCCGTCACCTGGACCTCGCCGGACGGACTGACCTGGCCAGCGCCCACCGAGGCGAGCAGCGGTGCTTAACTGCGTGTTCGATCCGGCCGGACGGACCGGACGGACCGGACGGACCCGGCGGGTCGTCGGGACCAGGCGGGTCGGGCGGACCCAGTGGACCCGCCGGACCCGGTGCGTCAGGCGTCCGGCGTGGGCGGGCGCGTGCCGCGTATCGAGGCGTCGATGATCTCGGCCGTGTGCGCCGTGGCGAGCGACAGGCCGCGCGAGGCGAGTTCGGACGAGATCTGCAGCGTGCACCCAGGGTTGCCCGAGATGACCAGCGACACCCCGGAGGCCAGCACCGCGTCGGCCTTGCGCGCGCCGAGCGTACGGGCGGCTTCCGGCTGCAGCAGGTTGTAGACACCGGCCGATCCGCAGCACGTCCCCGCGTCAGCCAGTTCTACTAGCCGCAGTTCCGGAATGGCCTCGAGCAGTTCCCGGGGCTGCCTGGTGATCCGCTGCGCGTGCCCAAGGTGGCAGGCGTCGTGGTAGGCGGCCGTGACCGGGACGGGATGGCGAGGCGCGACCGGCCCCAGCTCGACCAGGAACTCGGTCAGGTCGCGGACGCGCGCGGACAGCGCCGCCGCCCGTCGGGCCCACGACTCGTCATCGGCGAACAGCCGCTCGTACTCCTTCATCGACGACCCGCAGCCCGCGGAGTTCACGACGATCGCGTCTACCCCGGCCGCCTCGAACGTGGCGATCGTCTGCCGGGCGAACCGGGCCGCCTCGTCCGCTCGCCCGGAGTGCTGCGATAGCGCGCCGCAGCAGCCCTGATCGCGCGGGATGATCACGTCGCACCCCTCGGCGGCGAGCACCCGGGCGGTCGCCGCGTTGACGCGGGGGAAGAACACCGACTGCACGCAACCGGTCAGCATGCCGACGACCGCGCGCCGCTCGCCGAGCGCGGGCACGCGCGACGGGAACCGCCCGGCGGGGAAAGCACCCGCGGAGGACGGCGGCGCCAGGCGGAGCGCGGCTTCGGCGGCGGGCGACACGAGCCGCGGCAGGCCGCTGCGCGCGATCACGCCGTCAAGCCCGGTGCGCTGCAGCATGCGCAGTGGCGCGGTCAGCGCCCGGAGCCGCCGGGGGTAGGGGAAGACGGAGAAGATCGCATCCCGCGTGATCCGGTCCCGGCGCGAGCGCCCGGCGGATTCGGGTACCTGCGCGGGGACCGCCGCGGCCTCGGGCGGATCGTCCACCCAGGTGCGTGCCTTCTCGATGATCTGGTCGTACTGGACACCGGACGGGCACGCGGTCATGCAGGCCATGCAGCCGAGGCACCGGTCGAAGTGCTCGGCCGCCGCGTCCGTCAGCGGCGCTCCGTCGAGCAGCTGGCTGACCAGATGGATTCGCCCGCGCGGCGAGTCCATCTCCTCGCCCCACAACTGATAGGTGGGGCACGCCGACAGGCAGAACCCGCAATGCACACAATCCTTCACCGCCAGGCGAACCCTGTCCGACCCGTCGGTAACCTGCGGATTTTCGCTCATTTAGTACCTTCCGGGAACTTGCCGGGCGACATCCGCCCTTCGGGGTCGAACTGGTCCTTGACCGCCCGCATGAGACGCAGCGATGGCACCGGGCCGTTCATCCCGCCGCGAGAGTCAAGCGAAAGCCGCACCGCCTCCGGTGCGCGCAGCACGATCACACTGCCGCGGGAGTGGTGCAATTTCTCGCGCAGCGCGCCGGTGAACCTCGCCACCGCCTCGGCGGACGCGCCGGCATCGGGCCGCACGTAAAGCAATCCGGCCCCGGCTGGCCCGCCCACCGACGGCCGCACCCGGCCGTCCGGGTCCGCCACGTCGATCGCTTCGAGCACGCCAGGCAGCGCCGATTGCCAGAACGAAACCTGGATGACCGTGCCGTCGCCGTTCTCGGGCGTCTCGGGCCGCGTGCCCGGCCACCAGGACGGCGGCTCGGCGGACACCCGGGTGCCCTCCCCGGCTCCGATGGCCTCGGCGAGGCGCGCGGAGCGGGCGGCGACGCCGTCGGCCGAGCCCTCGAGCAGCACGCCGACGTGCACCGGCCCGCCCAGCGAGGGCCGGTGCAGCTGCACGGCCGACGCGATCAGCGGGGAGTTCGCCGCCAGCGCGATCGCGTCCGTGGCCCCGACGTCGTGCAGCGACGGCAGGGATGCCGACCAGAGCGGCCCGGCCGCGGGGAATTCGGCGGTAACGTACGCGCGCGCGGCGGGCAGCGGGTGCAGGCGGAACGTCACCTCGGCGATGAGCCCCAGCGTCCCCCACGACCCGCAGAAGAGCTTGCCGAGGTCGTAGCCCGCGACGTTCTTGACGACCTTGCCGCCGGAATGCGCCACGGTCCCGTCGGCACGGACGATGGTGATCCCGATCAGCAGGTCGCGTGGCGAGCCGTAGCGCAGTCGGCGTGGCCCCGTCAGGCCGGACGCGACGATCCCGCCCGCGGTCGATTCCGCCGGCACGTCCAGGGCGATCTCCTGCCCGGCGGCGGCCAGCGCGTCGCCGATGGCGCCCATCCGCGCCCCGGCCTGGACCCGCACGACGAGGTCGCCGGCGGTGTGCTCGATGACCTTGTCCATCGACAGCGTGTCGATGACGAGAGTGCCGGCCTCACCGGCCCAGCGCGGCGGGGTGCCCCACCCGAGCCGGGTGCCCGCACCGCGGGGGATGACCGCGAGTCCGTGCCCGGCGGCGGCGCGCATGACGGCGGCTGCCTCGTCGAGCGAGGCGGGTGATGCCATGAACGACGGCGTTAGCCCGGCGATCGCGTCGTCGGCCTCACCGTCACGTACCGCGGGGCACGCTTCGGCCAGCGCTTTGCGAATCAGCGTGTCGGGGGGAGTCGTGTCAGGGGGAGTCACCAGGGTCCGTTTCGCTTAAAAGATCTCGGCCTGGCCCGCGGCGACCGCGGGATGGGGCGCGCGATGGTGGCCGGGAACCTCGCCGCATAGGCGGGGGGTCGGGAAGATCTTGCCCGGGTTGCACAGGCTGGCCGGGTCGAACGCGCAGCGGACGAGCTGCATGGTGTCCAGATCCTCGGCCGTGAACATTTTCGGCATATACCGGGACTTGTCGATGCCCACCCCATGCTCGCCCGTGATCGACCCGCCGTGCTCGATGCAAGCGTCGAGGATCTGGCCGGACAACGCCTCGGCCGCCTCCGTCTCGGCGGCGGACGCGTCGTTGTACAGGACCAGCGGGTGCAGGTTCCCGTCCCCCGCGTGGAAGACGTTCGCGACCCTGATCCCGGACTCCGCCGACAACGCCGAGATCCGGGCCAGCACGTCGCCGAGCGCTGTCCGAGGCACCACGCCGTCCTGCACGATATAGGCGGGGGAGAGGCGGCCGACCGCGGCGAACGCGGCCTTGCGGCCCTTCCAGATCCCGGCCCGCTGTGCCGGGTCGTCGGCCGCGCGGATCTCGCGAGCGCCCGCCTTGTCGCAGATCGCCCGGACGGTGGCGAGCTCGGCCTCGACCTCGGCGGACGGGCCGTCGAGTTCGACGAGCAGGACCGCGCCCGCGCCCTCCGGGTAACCGCAGGACACGGCGGCCTCCGCGGCCTCGATGGACAGCGCGTCCATCATCTCGATCGCGGCGGGCACGATCCCGGCGCCAATGATGTCCGACACCGCGCGGCCGCCGTCGGCGATCGTCTCGTAGGCGGCCAGGACCAGGTGCACGGTCTCCGGGACGGGCGTCAGCTTGACGACGATCTTCGTGACGATGCCCAGCGTGCCCTCGGATCCCGTGAACGCGCCGAGTAGGTCATAACCCGCCGGTACCCCGGTCCCGTCGCCCAGCCAGGTCAGCTCGCCGTCCGGCGTGACGATCTCCAGGCCGGTCACGTGGTGCACCGTGAACCCGTGCTTGAGGCAGTGCGCCCCGCCGGAGTTCTCCGCCACGTTCCCGCCGACCGAGCAGATCACCTGGCTGGACGGATCGGGCGCGTAGAACAGCCCGTGCGGCGTTGCGGCACCGGTGACCGACAGGTTGGTCACGCCGGGCTCGAGCACGGCGCGGCGGGCGACCGGGTCGATTTCCAGGATTTTCCGCATGCGGGACATGACGATGAGCACGCCCTCTTCGTGCGGGACGGCGCCGCCCGACAGGCCGGTGCCGCTGCCCCGGGCCACGAACGGGATGGCGTGCGCCGCGCATTCCCGCACGACGTCCGCGACCTGCTCGGCCGTGCTCGGCAGCACCACGAGTGCCGGCGTGGCGCGGTGCGACGTAAGGCCGTCGCACTCGTACGTCCGCAGCTCAAGAGGATCGGTAATGACGTTCCCGGAACCGCAGATCTGTGTCATCCGCGGGATCAGGCTTGCGATGGCCGCTGGCACCGATGCCACCTCCTCTCATCCACGATAACGCGCGGGGTCCCGGGCGTTCCCGTCGAGAGGGGTTCCCGGCGAAGTGGCGTTCACGCGGAGAGAGCGGTTACGGCATGCGCTCGTAGGCCGGGACCGTGAGGAACTCGGGGAACGAGTCGGCCAGCGCCACTTCGCTGAACAGCGCGACGGCCTGCCCGTACAGCGCGATGTCGAAGTCGTCGCCCGCCAGCGCGCGGATCTTGAGGAGTTCCTCGTCGATGAGCTCTTCCACGAGGTCCGCCGTCACCGCGGTCCCGTCTTCCAGGCGCACGTGGTTGTGGAGCCACTGCCAGACCTGGGACCGGGCGATCTCCGCGGTCGCCGTGTCCGCCATCAGGCCGCAGATGGTGACCTCCCCGTTGCCGCCGAGCCACGCGGCGAGGTACTGCAGGCCGACGGAGATGTTGTCGCGCAGGCCCGCTTCGGTGATCTCGCCGGGGGTCTCGGACACGGCCAGCAGCTCCCGGGCGGTGACGTGTGCCTCCGGGTGCTGTTCTGCACCGGCCGTGGTCGCGTGCGCGCCACGCTTGCGGCACGTCTGGACGAGGAGCCCGGTGCAGGCGCGCATCATCGGCGCGGTCATCGTGATGGCGTTCCGCTCGGGCAGGATGAACTCCTTGCCCCGAGTGCGGAACTTCCTGATGATGCTGGACAGGTAGTCCCAGCGGTCCGTGTTCAGGCCCGCGCTGTGCTCGCGGAGCTCATGCAGGATCTCGTCCATTTCGAATGCCGCCGGGATCGTCTCGATCGACGCCGTGGCGCGGATCGTGCCCCGCGGCAGGCCGAGGGATTCCTGGGCGAGGACGAACGCGTCGTTCCAGAGCCGTGCCTCGAGGTGGCTCTCCAGCTTGGGCAGGCAGAAGTACGGGCCCTTGCCCTTGTCGACCTGCTTGCGCGCCGAGGCGGCCATGTACAGGGCGAAGTCGGTGAGGCTGGCCGACGCGCGGCGCTCGTCGATGAGGATGTGCTTCTCCTCAAGGTGCCAGCCGCGCGGCCGGACGACGATCGTGGCGAGGGTCTCGTCGTCCTCGAGGGCGTCCTTGAGGTTGAGCTGGCCGCCGATCATGTTCTCCCACCGCGGCGTGCTGGTGTCCTCGAAGTCGGCGACCCACACGCTGGCGCCGGAGTTCAGGGCGCTGATCGTCGTCTTCCGGTCGGCGGGCGCGGTGATCTCGACCCGGCGGTCTTCCAGGCCGGGAGCCGGCGGGGCCCCCCGCCACGAGTCGTCTTCCCGGATGTGCGCCGTCTGCGGGAGGAAATCGAGCATGGCGCCGTTGCTCAGCTCCGCCTGGCGCCGCCTGCGCGCGGCCAGCGCTTCCAGGCGCCGGTCGGCCAGCTCGCCGTGCAGGGCCGCCAGCAGCCCGAGCGCCTCGGGGGTGAGGATCTCCTCGTAACGTTCCCCGGCCGGTCCGGTGATCTCCACGTTCCGCGGTACGGTCGTCATGGTTGCTCCTCCCGGCGGTTACCGGCGGTGCCGGTTCTTCCGCCTGAGCGCGGGCCGTATAACGGGAGTATTTACCAGTGCGGGATTCGCGGTGTGCGCTTCGCGGTACGCGGGCGAAAATAATCGCCGGGGCAGCCACCCAGTGCCGTCATCCCGGGCCCGTGGTAATGTATCTAGTCCACTTCTAGGCATAAAAAAGGCCAGTTATCTTAAACTGGCAATAACATTGTATCAGCGGAGATGGTTTTGCGTCAAACGGAAAGCGAGCCCGGATCCCGTGATGAGCCGGGGTCACCCGCCGCCGGCGAGCAAGCGTACGTGAGCATGCTCTACGGCCTGCTTGACCAGGCGCGCGAGCGCGGTGAGCAGTCGCTTGCCAACGTTCGCGCCGCCGGGGGAGCGGGCGGCACGCACCAGGCCCGGCTGGAGCGCGATATTTCCGCGGCCGAGCACGAGAGCCGCATCGCCCAGTTGAATGGCATTGAACGGGGCCTGGTCTTCGGCCGGACCGACGACGAGACGCGCGCCACGCTTTATATCGGCCGTATTGGCCTGCGCGATGATGATTATGAGCTGAAGCTCATCGACTGGCGCGCCCCCGCGGCCCGCCCGTTCTACGCGGCCACGCCGAAGAACCCGCTGGACCTGGTGCGCCGCCGCCATATCTACACGCGTCAGCGGATCGTCACCGGCGTGGACGACGAGGTCTTTAACCTCGACAAGCTGTCCGACTCCGACCGGTCGTCGCTGTCGGGCGAGGCGGCGCTCATCGCCGCGGTCTCCAGTGCCCGTACCGGCCGGATGGCCGATGTCGTGGCCACCATCCAGGCCGAGCAGGACCGCGTCATCCGTTCTCCGCTCCCGGGCGTCCTGGTCGTCCAGGGCGGGCCGGGCACCGGCAAGACGGTCGCCGCGCTGCACCGCGCCGCCTACCTGCTCTACACCCACCGCCGCACGCTGGACCGCCGGGGCGTCCTGGTCATCGGCCCGAACGTCACCTTCCTGCGCTACATCAGCCAGGTGCTGCCGTCGCTGGGGGAGACCGACGTGGTGCTGCACACGCTCGGCGACCTGTTTCCGGGCGTCCACGCGACCGACACCCGCGACCCGGCTGCCGTCGTCAAGGGCGACGAGCGGATGGTGCGCGTGCTGCGGCAGGCCGTCCGTGACCTCCAGCAGGTCCCGAGGCAAGACATCACGGTCGACGCGGACGGGGTTCCCGTCCCGCTGTCGCGCGACGCGGTCCTGCGCGCACGCGACCGGGCCCGCTCGCTGCGCAAGCCGCACAATGTGGCCCGCAAGCTATTCGTTACCGAGGTGCTGACCTCGCTCGCGTACGCCGAGGCCCGGGTGGTCGACCGGCCGATCGACGACGAGGACGTCCCCTACGTCCGCGAGCGGCTGTGGGACGAGCCGGGTGTCTTCGACGCGGTCAACGCGCTGTGGCCGCTGCTCACCCCGGAACAGGCGCTAGGCGGACTGCTGGGCTCGTCACGGGCCTTGCGCTCGGCGGTGGGCACGCTGTTTTCCTCCCCTGAACGTTCCTTGCTTCTCCGCCAGTCCCCTTCCCCGTGGACCGTGTCCGACATCCCGCTCCTCGACGAACTCGCCGAGCTGCTCGGCGTCGATGACTCGGAGGCCAAGGCGAAGCGCCGTGCCCTTGAGCGGGCGCAGCGCCTGGAGGCGAAGTACGCCCAGGAGGTCCTGGACATCACCGGGGTCGCCGACCTGGGCATGGTGGACGCGGAGACCCTGGCCGCGTGGAACCGGGAGAACGGCCCCGCCCTGTCCACGGCCGAGCGCGCCGCTCTCGACCGCTCGTGGGCCTATGGCCATGTGATCGTCGACGAAGCGCAGGAACTGTCGGCGATGGCCTGGCGGATGGTGCTGCGCCGCAATCCGACCCGGTCGATGACGGTCGTCGGGGACGTGGCGCAGACCGGGTCGCCCGCGGGCGCGCGGTCGTGGCCGTCGATGCTGGACTCGTTCATCCGCGGACGATGGCGCGAGGAGCGGCTGACGGTCAATTACCGGACGCCTTCGGAGATCATGACCGTGGCGGCGGACGTGCTGGCATCGGTCGCCCCAGAGGAGAAGCCGCCCGAGTCGGTCCGGTCGGAAGGCGTCCCGCCCCGCGCGATCCGGGTCCAGGTCCCCGCTTCCGCCAGTTCTCCCGCTCCGGTGGCCGACGCGGTGGCGACCGCGGCCCGGGCGGACCTGGCGGAGATCGGCGGCGCGGCGGGCGGGCGGCTAGCGGTCATCGTGCCCGACGCGCTCGCGGGCGTGATCGCGGACGCAGTTCCCGAGGCGATCCCTGGTGACCGGCCGGAATCCCTGGACGCGGCGGCCGCGCTGCTCACGGTGTCGCAGGCTAAGGGCCTGGAGTTCGACCGGGTGGTCCTCGTCGACCCGGCCGGGATCGTCGCCCAGTCGCCGAACGGGGGTCACGACCTGTATGTCGCGATCACCCGCGCTACCCACCGGCTAACCGTGGTGTATGCGGGGGAGCTGCCGGCCGCGCTGCGCGGACTTGAGTAACGTATTCGCGGACGGGCGTCGGGCCTGTGAGGGACGGGGCAATTGATACACGAAGTGCTCAAGGTGCTGGCGGAACGTGTCCATTCCGGAAGCGTGCCGGGTCAGCGGGATGACGGGCTGCGCATCGCGCTCGGCATCGAGGGCGGCGGGATGCGCGGCACGATCTCCGCGGGCATGGCCTACGGGCTGCACGAGCTAGGCCTGGTGCCGGCGTTCGACGCGGTCTACGGGTCGTCGGCGGGCGCGATCAACGGCGCCTGGCTGCTGAGCGCGAACCCGGACGGGCTGCGTGGCTGGACGAACCCGGCGTTCGCGCAGGCGCTGATCAGCTGGCGGGCGATGCTGCGGCGACGGCCGGTGATCGACGTGGAGACGCTCGTCGAAGAGGTTTACGTGCGGGAGTTTCCGATGGATTTCGGGTCGGTGATGGCCAACCCGGTCGAGTACCACCCGCTCGCGACCGACGCACTGACCGGCGAGGCGACGGACCTGCGGCCGGCGCTCGGCGGCCCGGCGGAGTTCCGTCTCGCGCTCCGCGCGAGCGCGGCGCTGCCGTTCCTGGCCGGCCCGCCGGTGACGCTCCGCGGCCGGCGCTTCTACGACGCGGGCGTGGCGGAGTCGATCCCATTCCGCACGCCGCTGGCGCAGGGCGCGACGCACGTCCTGGTGCTGCGCTCCAAGCGCCCGACCGGCCCGATGTACGACGGCACCCTGGGGGGCTTCGTCGGCCTGGACGCACGTCGGCTGCCGCCGCCGCCCCGGTCGATCCGCCTGCTGACCCGCACCACGCTGCGCCGGGAGACACCGCAGCTGCACCAGGCACTGCATACCCGCGCCATCCGCACGGCCCAGGACGTCGCGCGCATCAACGAACTGCAAGCGAGCGGCCGCGCCTTCGCCATCTTCGGCGGCCGTGCCACCCCCCTCGTGAGCCGCATGACCACGGACGGCCCGACCCTCCAAGCCGCCTTCGAATCCGGCCGCGAAGCCATCCACCGCGCCTTCCACTGGTAACCCCGGCCCTACCCTCAGCTCCCGCCCCCTGCGGGTTTCGGCGTCCTGCGGGTTTCCGCTTCCCGTCGGTTTCGGCTTCCGGGTTTCGGCTTCCCGTCGGTTTCCACCTCCCCGCGGGCGTCCGGTTACGCGGGTAGTTCGAGATTTTCATGGGTCGTTCGTGCCACGAGGCCCGATGACGGGTCCAGAGTTCGGTACCGCACCCAGATATATCCGTCTATGTCGGGCGAAGCGTGGCCTGGAACTGGCCTGAGATGGCGCCGGTTCGTTGATCATGGGTCGCTTATGCCATATATCGGCATGGCTGACCCATGATCATGGAACGGATACCCCTAGGGGTATCCCGAAAAGTTCCATTGATAATGATATTTAATGATAATGAGGGCATGTTCAGCGTGCCAAATTAGGGCTTGGGCGGCAACGACCCATGACCTTGGGGCGGAGCGGGGGCGAAGCGCCGGCAACTCGATGTGCCGCGGTTTGATGGCGGGGCTTCCTCGGCATAGGCGGCCGCCTGGAAGCTGTCGGCACTGGCCGGCTCGACTGCGCGTTTGAGCACCCTCGCGATCCGGTTCAAATGCGCATTCGCGCAGGCTCTGGCCGGCCCATTTGCGCATTTGAGCCCCCTGGCCAACCGGTTCAAATGCGCATTCGGGCCCGTGGACGGCCCCCGTGCGTCCCGGGCCCGTGGACGGCCCCCGTGTGTCCCGGGCCCGTGGGCGGCCCCCGTGCGCCCCGGGCCCGTGGGCGGCCCCGTGCGCCCCGGGCCCATGCACGGCCACGTGGGACCCCCGGCCCCGCCGGCCCCGCGGGACGGCCCGGCGGTGCCCCCGAGCCCCCACGAGGCGCCACCCGAGACGCTCCGGGCAGATTCGGCGCTCTCCGGTTGTTATTAAGGTGACGGGTTCTCCCGACGGTGGCACTATCGGGAGAACAGCACGAACTTGGAGGACAATGACAACAGCTTTCGGCGAGCGGACTTCAGTGTCCGCCGCGACCGGCGAGCTTGACCTGGAAGACCGGCACGCGCTGCGCCGAGTCGCTGGCCTTTCCACTGAACTCGCCGATGTAACCGAAGTCGAGTATCGCGCCCTGCGCTTGGAGCAGGTGGTGCTGATCGGTGTCTGGACCGACGGCAGCGCCGCCGAGGCGGAGAACTCGCTGCGTGAGCTGAGCAGGCTCGCCGAGACGGCGGGCTCGGAAGTGCTCGACGGCCTCATCCAGCGCCGCTCGAAGATCGACCCCGCGACCTACGTCGGCGCCGGCAAGGCGGCCGAACTAGCTGACATCGTCGCCGCGACCGGCGCGGACACGGTGATCTGCGATGGCGAGCTCAGCCCCAGCCAGCTTCGCCAGCTGGAGAGCGTGACCAAGGTCAAGGTGATTGACCGGACCGCGCTGATCCTGGACATCTTCGCCCAGCATGCCAAGAGCCGCGAGGGTAAGTCTCAGGTCGAGCTCGCCCAGCTCCAGTACCTGCTGCCGCGACTGCGCGGCTGGGGTGAATCGCTGTCCCGGCAGGCGGGCGGTCGCGTGGCGGGCGGCGGCGGCATCGGTACCCGCGGTCCTGGCGAGACGAAGATCGAGACCGACCGGCGGCGGATCCGCACGCGGATCTCTAAGCTGCGTGCCGAGATCTCCGGTTTCAAGACGGGCCGCGAGGTCCAGCGCGGCCAGCGTCGGCGCAACTCGGTGCCGTCCGTGGTGATCGCGGGCTACACCAACGCCGGCAAGTCGAGCCTGCTCAACGTCCTGACCGGCGCCGGCGTCCTGGTGGAGGATGCCCTGTTCGCCACCTTGGATCCCTCGGTGCGCAAGGCCAAGACGCCGTCGGGACGGCCGTTCACGCTGACCGACACGGTCGGATTCGTCCGGCACCTGCCGCACCAGCTGGTGGACGCCTTCCGGTCCACGCTGGAAGAGGCGGCCGACGCGGACCTGGTCATGCACGTGGTGGACGGCTCGGACGCCGATCCGCAGGCGCAGATCAGCGCGGTGCGCGGCGTGCTCGCCGAGGTGGGGGCCACGGAGGTGCCGGAGCTCATGGTCATCAACAAGATTGATGGCGCCGACCCCGACACGCTCAAGGCGCTCCTGCTGCACCACCGCGACGCGGTCTTGGTGTCGGCGAAGACGGGCGAGGGCCTGGCCGACCTGAAGGCGGCGATCGAGGAGGCGCTGCCGGAACGGGATCGCCTGGTGCGCGTGGCCGTGCCCTACGACCGCGGCGACCTGGTCGCCCGGGCGCACGCCGAGGGTGAGGTGAGCAGCGTCGAGCACGGTCCCGAAGGGACTTTGCTCGAGGCCCGCGTCCCGCCGGAACTGGCGGCCGAACTGGAGCGATTCGCGGTAGCGGCGCCGTGAATTCACGATAGCGACTCCGTTAGTGATAAGCGGTAGATGCGTAGTATGAGGCGCTAGCACCGTAATGTGAACGCGCGGCAAACCAGCAGCTCAAATGCTGAGGGTTTGCTGCGCGTTTGCGTTTAGGTCTTGTCTCCGGCCTGCTAGGTGCAATACCGTAACTGAACCGATATGTAGGGCGCACAGCGCAACGCGTTGACAATCACGCGGGCGAGGCGCCACTCACCAGGTGAAGCACGGTCAGCGCCGACGTCTCTACCTAGCATGGCAGGTGGCCGATCATGATGGCTGGAACCGTTACCCGTGGTTCCCCGCACCCCGGGACACCCGCGCACGTCTGGACTCTTCCGAACGTCTGGACGCGACTGTGACCGCCCGTTTGCTGACCAACATCGGCAGGCTGTGGACGGGGTCGGAGATCCTCAGCAACGCGGCGATCGTGACGAGCGACGACCGCATCGCCTGGGTGGGCCCCTCCGCCGAGCTGCCGCGCAGCGTGCCCGGAGTCGTCGACGACATCGTCGACGTCGACCTCGTGGAGAACCTCGGCGGCGGCTTCGTCACGCCGGGCCTGATCGATACCCATACGCATCCGGTGTACGCGGGCAACCGGTACGCCGAGCTCGCCATGCGCTCCTCGGGCCTGTCCGACGCCGAGATCACCGCGGCGGGCGGGGGCATCAGCGCCACCTTGACGGTGACCAGGGGAACCGACCCCTGGACTCTGTGCAACAACGTGCGCGAGCGGCTGGCGTCCTGGCTGCAGTACGGGACCACGACCATCGAGGCGAAGACCGGCTATCACCTGACCAGGGACGGCGAGCTCGCGGACGTGCGGATGCTCCGCTCGCTGGAGAACGAGCCCGGCATGCCGCGGGTGCACGTGACGTTCATGGCGGCGCACGCGGTGCCGCCGGAGTTCTTCGGCCGCCGCAGCGACTACGTGGACGCGGTGAGCGCCTGGTGCGCGGACGCGGCGACGGTCGGCGCGGACAGCGTCGACGTCGACTGCGCGGAGGGCCGCTTCAGCGAGGATGAGGCCCGCTGGATCCTCAGCGCCGGGCGGCGTTCGGGGCTGCTGCCCCGGGTGCACGCCTGCGAGAGCGCCCGTACCAAGGCGGTGCAGATCGCCGCCGAGATCGGCTGTGCCTCCGCCGACCTGCTCAATTCGGCCACCGAGGAGGACGTGGCGGTCCTGTCTCGCGCGGGCGTCTCCGCCGTGGTCTGCCCGGCGACCGCGATGCAGCACGGGGCGCGGCCGCCAGTGCGCTCGCTGCTCGACAAGGGCGTCACGGTGGCGCTTGGCTCGGGTCACACCCCAGGCGTAGTAGGCATCACGTCGATGCCGCTCGTGATCTCCCTCGCCGTCTCCTACCTGGGGATGAGCGTGACCGAGGCTCTCCGCGCGGCCACGCTCGGCGGCGCCCACGCGTTGCGGGCGCCCGACCGGGGCGCGATGGTACGGGGCAGGCTCGCCGACATCGTGCTCTGGGACGCCGACCACGAAGGCGCGTTCGCCTGGAGCTACGGCCTGCAGCCGCGCCGCGTGTGGCGCGGCGGGGAGCCCGTCACGGCCTGAACGCCGTCACGGCCTGAACGGCAGTGGCGCCGCAAGCGGCCCCGTGACATGGCAAGCTTGGGGTCATGGCCGCGAATCCCGTCACCCTCGTCGTCGGCGAGGAGGAGTTCCTCGTTGACCGCACCGTCAGGGAGCTGATCGCCCAGGCCCGGCAGGCGCTGGGCGAGACGGGCGACGAAGGCGGCGACCTGCACGACATCGAGGCGAGCGCGCTCACGCACGGCGAGCTGATGTCGCTGACGTCGCCGTCGCTGTTCGGCGGGGGAGCGATCGTGGTGATCCGCGCCGCGCAGAACGCAGGGAAGGAGGTCGCGGCCGAGATCACCCGGTTCGCCGCCGCACCCGCCCCGGACACGGTCATCATCCTCACGCACGCGGGCGGGGCGAAGGGCAAGGCGCTGGTCACTGACCTGAAGAAGGCGGGCGCCCAGGTAGCCGAACGTCCCAAGCTCACCCGTGCGGCCGAGCGCGCCGACTTCGTGAAGTCAGAGTTCAAGCGGGCGGGCCGGCAGGCTGACCAGGGGGCCGTGCAGGCGTTGCTCGACGCGATCGGCGGGGACCTGCGCGAGCTGGCGTCGGCGGTCGACCAGCTGGCGTCCGACACCGACGGGCGGATCAACGCCGCCACGGTGGCACGGTATTACCGGGGAAGGGCCGAGGCGACCGGCTTCAGCGTCGCCGACCACGCGGTCGAGGGCAGGCTGAGCGAGGCGCTCGAGCAACTGCGCTGGGCGCTGGCGACCGGCACCGCGCCGGTGCTGATCACGAGCGCGCTGGCGAACGGCGTACGGCTGCTGGGCCGGGTAGGGGCCGCGGGGAACAAGAACTCGGCGGCGCTAGCGGGCGAGGTAGGCGCGCCGCCCTGGAAGATCGATCAGGTGCGCCGGCAACTGCGCGGCTGGAATCCGAGCGGGGTCGCCTGGGCCCTGCAGGCGGTCGCGGAAGCAGATGCCCAGGTCAAGGGCGACAGCGTCAGCGCGGCCTACGCGCTGGAACGCGCCATCCGCCGAATAGTCGCCGCCCGCTCAATGACCCGCTAACCCGCACTCGGCCCCGCGCGCGCCACACCTATCCCGCCGACCGGCCCGCGCCTCGGCCCGCCTACGGGCCCTCGCGCCTCCCCGCACCGGCCCGGCGCCTCGCCTGCCGGCCCGGCCCGGCGCGTCGCCTACCGCCCCGGCGCGCCGCCTACCGGCCCAAAAGCGCATTCGAGCCCGCCCTGGCATGCTCGAATGCGCATCCGAGCACGCCAGTTCACGGGCTCGAATGCGCAAACGGGCACGCTAACAGGGCGCGGGGCGTGCGCGAAGAAGGCCGCCCCGACGCCCGGGAAGCCTCAGGCTCCCTGCTTCTCCAGTTCAGCCAGGCGCTGGGCGATCGCGGACTTGCGGTTCGCGGCCTGGTTCTTGTGGATGACGCCCTTGCTGACCGCCTTGTCGAGCTGACGGGTGGCGACGCGCAGCGCGCTGGTCGCCTCCTCGACGTTGCCCGTCTCCGCGGCCTCGCGGAACTTGCGGATGTGCGTCTTGAGGGCCGACTTAACGGCCTTGTTGCGCTGGTGCGCCTTGTCGTTCTGCCGGATGCGCTTGATCTGCGACTTGATGTTCGCCACGCGTGTAAATCCTTCGTCTGTAAAGTCGGCTTAGGTCCGCCCGGAGCCGGTCTGCCCGCCTGGAACGGAAGAGGGCGACCAAGGCGGCAACAATAAGGGCGCGACGATGAAGGATAGCCGAGATGTGGTCGCTTCCTCAAACCGGGCCGCCGTACCTTAACCTGATCCGGGGGACGTGTGCCTCCGCCCTCCCGAGTAACCCCAGCAAGCTACCTCAGGAAGCAAGGTCTCAATGAGTGTTCCGGCTTCGCCGGTACCGGTGCCTGCCCGCACGGACCAGGCCGTGATCCGAAACTTCTGCATTATCGCGCACATCGATCACGGCAAGTCCACACTGGCTGACCGCATGCTGCAGCTGACCGGGGTCGTCGAGGCACGGCAGATGCGGGCCCAGTACCTGGACCGGATGGACATCGAGCGCGAGCGCGGCATCACCATCAAGAGCCAGGCCGTTCGCCTCCCCTGGCAGAAGGACGGCCAGAACTACGTCCTGAACCTCATCGACACCCCCGGCCACGTCGACTTCACCTACGAGGTCTCGCGCAGCCTCGCCGCCTGCGAGGGCGCCGTGCTGCTGGTCGACGCCGCGCAGGGCATCGAGGCGCAGACCCTGGCGAACCTGTACCTGGCGCTGGAAGCGGATCTCCGGATCATCCCGGTGCTGAACAAGATCGACCTGCCCGCCGCGCAACCGGAACGGTACGCGGCGGAGATCGCCGGCATCATCGGCACCGACCCGTCCGAGGTGCTCAGGGTCTCCGCCAAGACCGGGGAGGGCGTCGAGGAACTCCTGAACGCGATCGTCGAGCTGGTCCCGCCGCCGCACGGCGACCCGGAGGCGCCGGGACGGGCGCTGATCTTCGACTCCGTCTACGACACCTACCGGGGTGTCGTCACCTACGTGCGAGTCGTCGACGGGCACCTCAGCAAGCGCGAGCGCACGCTCATGATGTCCACCGGCGCCGTGCACGAGACCCTCGAGGTCGGGGTCATCTCGCCCGAGCCGATCCCCAGCGACGGCCTCGGGGCCGGCGAGGTGGGCTACATCATCTCCGGCGTGAAGGACGTCCGTCAGGCGCGCGTCGGCGACACCGTGACGAGCTCGGGCAAGCCCGCCGCGGCCCCCCTCGCCGGCTACGACCACCCGAAGCCGATGGTGTTCTCCGGCCTGTACCCGGTCGACGGCGACGAGTATCCCGAGCTCCGCGACGCCCTCGACAAGCTGCGCCTCAACGACGCCGCCCTCGTCTACGAGCCGGAGACGTCCACGGCGCTCGGCTTCGGCTTCCGCTGCGGGTTCCTCGGCCTCCTGCACATGGAGATCGTCCGCGAGCGGCTGGAGCGCGAGTTCGACCTGAGCCTTATCTCCACGGCGCCGAACGTCATCTACCGCGTCGTGATGGAGTCCGGCCGTGAGATCCGGGTGACCAACCCCGCCGAGTTTCCGAGCGGGAACGTGGCGGGCGCGGCACCAGAGGGCGGCCTCAAGGCGAATACCGGCGGCAAGATCGCCAAGGTCTTCGAGCCCGTCGTCAAGGCGACGATCATCTCCCCGAGCGACTACATCGGCACGATCATGGAGCTGTGCCAGTCCCGCCGCAGCGTGCTGCTCGGCATGGACTACCTGTCAACCGACCGGGTCGAGATCCGCTACACGATGCCCCTGGCGGAGATCATCTTCGACTTCTTCGACCAGCTCAAGTCCCGCACCCGCGGTTACGCCAGCCTCGACTACGAGCCGGACGGAGAGCAGGAGGCGAACCTGGTGAAGGTGGACATCCTGCTACAGGGCCAGCCGGTGGACGCGTTCAGCCAGATCGTGCACAGCGACAAGGCCCGCGAGTACGGCCTGTCGATGACCGCCAAGCTCAAGGAACTGATCCCGCGCCAGCAGTATGAGGTGCCGATCCAGGCCGCGGTCGGCAGCCGGGTCATCGCGCGGGAGAACATCCGCGCCCTCCGCAAGGACGTCCTCGCCAAGTGCTACGGCGGTGACATCAGCCGTAAGCGGAAGCTGCTGGAGAAGCAGAAGGAGGGCAAGAAGCGGATGAAGACGATCGGGCGCGTCGACGTGCCGCAGGAAGCCTTCGTCGCGGCCCTGAACACGGGGCAGCAACCGGAGGCCAAGGCCAAGTAGAACTCCCCCGGGAGAACTCAGCTGTGGGTGGCCGCGACGATCCCCACGATGAAGATCAGCGCCCACAACGCCACCCCGATGTAGCCGATGATCAGGCCGGCGATGGCGAGCCCGTCACCGCGCTGGCCGGTGCCCCGAATCTGCCGCCGTGCGACGTGCCCGAAGATGACCGCGAGGATCGTGGCCGGCGGGATGAACCCGCATAGCGAGCAGACGAGCGATCCGATCGCCAGGCCGTTCGTCGGCGGCCGCGTGTCCACGTAGTAGCTGGCCCGCGGGTAGGTGACGGGTGGCGGCCCGAACGCGCCGCCACCGGGCAGGTCCCCGACGATCTGCGCCAGGTCGCCGTAGTGTCGCGCGGCCAGGACCTGGCCCGAGCGCAGGTCGAACTCTTCCTTGCTCAGGCGCCCGTCCCCGTAGGCGGCCTTCACCACGTCCAGCACGCGTTCGCGGTCCACCGCCGACGCCAGCATCCCCGATGGGCCGTATGGTGACTGCCCCTGTCCCGCCCGGCCCGGGGCATAAGGGTTCATGCCGTAGGACGGCGGTCCGTACTTTGGTCCCCCGTCGTCGAACGGTTCCGCACCCGGGCTATCGAATCCTTGATTGCCGGTCACAAAACCTCCCCCACCACTTATCGACTGACTAAAGCTTATGTCGCGTACGCGTATTCTCGGCTGCATGCCCGGAACGCTGCCCGAAGGAGAACCAGTCCCCGATGACGGGCGCCTGCCGGAAGCCGCCGCGCGCGCGTTCGGGGCGAGTCCGTTCGGCGTGTACGTGCACGTGCCGTTCTGCCGCACACGCTGCGGGTACTGCGATTTCAACACGTACACCGCGACCGAACTCGGCGGCGGCGCCTCACAGGCTGCCTATCCGGACCTGACGATGGGGGAAATCGATCTCGCGCGCCGGGTCCTGCCCGAGACCGGCGATCCGGTAAAGACCGTGTTTTTCGGCGGCGGCACACCGACGCTTCTCGCGCCCGAGCAAATCGGGAAAATCCTGAAAAAGATTGATGACGCCTTCGGTCTCGAACCGGATGCCGAGGTGACCATCGAGGCCAACCCCGAGACCGTCGACCTGGCCGTCCTGGAGCGGCTGCGCGACAGCGGGGTGACCCGGGTGTCATTCGGCATGCAGAGCTCGGCGCGGCATGTCCTCGCCGTCCTCGACCGGCAGCATCAGCCCGGGCGCCCGGAGCAGTGTGCCCGCTGGGCCCGGAAGGCCGGCTTCGAGCACGTCAGCCTGGACCTGATCTACGGCACGCCGGGGGAGACGGACGACGACTGGCGGCGGTCACTGGACGACGCGCTCAGCGCCGAACCCGACCACATCTCGGCCTACGCGCTGATCGTCGAGGATGGTACCCGGCTCGCCGTGAAGGTCCGCCGCGGCGAGATCACGGCTCCGGACGACGACGTGCTCGCCGACCGCTACCAGATCGCCGACGACATGCTCAGCACAGCGGGTCTGAAGTGGTACGAGATCTCCAACTGGGCCCGCGACGCGGACGCCCGCTGCCGGCACAACATGCTCTACTGGACCGGCGGCGACTGGTGGGGGATCGGCCCGGGCGCGCACAGCCACGTCGGCGGCGTCCGCTGGTGGAACGTCCGTCACCCGTCCGCCTACGCTGCGCGCCTGGCCGAGGGGCACTCTCCGGCGCACGCACGGGAAGTGCTGACCGCGGACGACCAGCAGCTGGAAGAGATCATGCTGGGTATCCGGCTGCGCGACGGCCTGCCCGCGCGGGCCCTCACCGCCACCGCCCTCGATCATGCCAAACGTTCCATGGTCCCCGCCCTGATCGACCCCTCGGCCCTCCAGGCCGGCCGCCTCGTCCTGACTCGCCAGGGCCGGCTCCTCGCCGACGCGGTCACCCGCGACCTCACGTAACTCACTCGCGTCGCAGGGGCAGGGGTTTAGGGGGCCGTGACGAAGTCGATAAGTTCTTCGACGCGGCCGAGGAGCTCCGGTTCCAGGTCCGTGTAGCTGGAGACTCTGCCGAGGATGCGGCGCCAGGCGGCGGCGACGTCGGCGTGGGTCGCGGCCGGCCAGCCGATGCGGCGCAGCACGCCTTCCTTCCACGACTCGCCGCGCGGCACGTCCGGCCAGGCCCGGATGCCGACCACGGCGGGCTTGACCGCGGCCCAGATGTCGATGAACGGGTGCCCGACGACGAGGACGTAGGGGGACCGGGACGGCGGCCCCTTCAGAGGAGACGACCCCCCTGTACCCCCCGATCGGACGGCGGCGGACGCGATGCGTGACTCCTTGGAGCCGTCCACGAGGTGGTCCACGAGGACACCGAGCCTGCGCTCCGGGCCCGGGCCGAACTCCTTTACGATCGCGGGCAGGTCGTCGACGCCTTCCAGGTACTCGACCACGACGCCCACGTCACGCAGGTCGTCGCCCCAGATCTTCTCGACCAGCTCGGCGTCGTGCTTGCCTTCGACGTAGATCCGGCTGGCCTTGGCGACCTTCGCCGGGGCGGACGGGGCGGCTACCGACCCCGACGCGGTCCGTCGCGGCCCCGTCGCCTGGGGTCTGGGCCGGACCAGTCTCACGCGCTTGCCCTCGAAGAGGAACGTGCCGGGCAGCGGGAAGGCGCGGCGCTTGCCGCGCCGGTCCTCCAGGGTGACCGCGTCCTTCTCGTAGGCGACGATCGCGCCGCAGAAACGGCCTTCGAAGTCCTCCACCACCAGTCCCGGCTCGGCCTCGACCTCCGGTACCGGACCCTGCCCGGGCCTGGGCTTCCGCAGCTCCGGGGCTAGTACATCTTTCGCATATGGCCGACTCCGCACGAACCGCAGCGTAGCCCGCGATGGCCCGGATTTCCGCGTGCCGCGCCGGGGAAAAACCCGGAGCGGGCCGCGCGCCGACGGTCGTGGCCGGGTGCTTACGGTACGACATCGGAGGCATGAGAGGCACCCTTGCGCGCTCGCGTTGAAATACAATTAGCACTCAGAGACACTGAGTGCCAGGGAGGTGTGCACGTGCTTGATGAGCGGAAGCTCGCGGTGCTCCGCGCGATAGTCGAAGACTACGTGTCCACCACCGAGCCAGTGGGCTCGAAGTCGCTCGTCGACCGCCACGGTCTCGATGTCTCGCCGGCCACCATCCGCAACGACATGGCAGTGCTCGAGGAACAGGGGTTCATCGCCCAGCCGCACACGTCCGCGGGGCGTATCCCCACGGACAAGGGCTACCGGCTGTTCGTCGACCGGCTGTCCAGCGTCAAGCCGATGTCCGCGGCCGAGCGCCGCGCTATCGAGACGTTCCTGGCCGGCGCGTTTAGCCTCGACGACGTGGTCACCCGGACGGTACGGCTGCTCGCGCAGCTGACCCGTCAGGTGGCCGTCGTCCAGTACCCGTTGCTCAGCCGGTCATCCGTGCGGCACATCGAGCTCGTCACGGTGGGGCCGCGCCGGGTGCTGCTCGTCCTGATCACCGACACCGGACGGGTCGAGCAGGCGGTGGTCGACCTGCCGGGCGAGGCGGACCCCGGGTCCATCACGCATTTGCGCGCGGTGCTCAATGCGTGCCTCGACGGGCATAAGCTTACGGACGCGGCCAAGACGGTCGCCGGGCTCGCGGACCGGATCCCGGTGGCCGAGCGGCCGAACGCCGGGGCCGTGTTCTCCGTCCTCCTCGACAGCCTGGCTGAGCGGCACGAGGAACGAGTGGTGTTCGGCGGCACGGCCAACCTCGCCGCCCCCGATTTCGCGCACGGGCTGCGGGACGTGCTGGAAGCGCTGGAGGAACAAGTGGTGCTGATGCGGCTCCTCGGAGAGTCCGCTAGTCCGTCGGCTCTGACCGTCCGGATCGGGGCCGAGACCGGCCTCGAGGGGACGTCGGTCATATCCGCCGCCTATGGCGCCGGCGGTGAGCCCATCGCGAAACTCGGCGTGCTCGGGCCGACCCGGATGGACTATCCGGGAACGATGGGCGCGGTTCGCGCGGTTGCACGGTATGTCGGCCGGATCCTCGGGGAGTCATAGTGGCTGAGGACTATTACACACTTCTCGGCGTGCGCCGTGACGCGGAGCAGGACGAGATCAAGCGCGCGTACCGCAGGCTGGCACGCGAACTGCATCCGGACGTCAACCCGGACCCGGAGACGCAGGAGAAGTTCAAGGACATCAGCCAGGCCTACGATGTGCTCTCCGACCCGGAGAAGCGCCAGATGTACGATCTGGGCGGCGACCCCTTCGGGGCCGGTGCCGGGGCGGGCGCGGGGTTCGGCGGCTTCGGCGGCGCGGCGGGCTTCCCGTTCAGCGAGTTCGTGGACGCCGTCTTCGGCCAGGCGGCGGGCGGCGCGACCCGCGGGCCCAAGGGCCGGGCGCGGCGCGGCCGGAACGCGACGATCCGGATCGAGCTGGACCTGTCGGAATGCGCGTTCGGCGCGACCCGTGAGCTCACCGTGGACACCGCGGTGGTCTGCCCCACCTGTTCCGGTGAGGGGACCGCGCCGGGTACCCACCCGGCGACCTGTGAGGTCTGCGCCGGGCGCGGGGAGATCTCGGAGGTGCGGCGGTCCTTCCTGGGCCAGGTGATGACGACCAGGCCGTGCCCGGCCTGCGGCGGCTACGGCACGATCCTGCCGCACCCCTGCCAGGAGTGCGATGGCGACGGCCGGGTGCGCACGCGGCGCACGATGAAGGTGCGGATCCCGGCGGGCGTCGAGGACGGCACCCACATCCAGCTGGCCGGCGAGGGCGAGGTCGGCCCGGGCGGCGGCCCGTCCGGCGATCTGTTCCTCGAGGTCGTGCAGCGGCCGCACGCGATCTTCGAGCGCCAGGGCGACGACCTGCACTGCACGCTGACGATCCCCATGGCGGCGGCGGCCCTGGGCGCCACGGTGTCCGTCGAGTCGCTCGACGGGCCGAACGACGTGGATATCCGGCCTGGCACCCAGTCGGGGCAGGTCATCCCGCTGTACGGGCTCGGCGTGAAGCACCTGAACGGCAACGGCCGCGGCGACCTGGTCATCCACGTCACCGTCGAGACGCCGTCGCGCCTGGACCCCGAGCAGGAGAAGCTGCTGCGGGAGCTCGCCAAACTACGGGGCGAGGAGGCCCCGGCCGGCAAGTTTCAGCCCGGCCAGCAGGGTTTCTTCTCACGGCTGCGCGACGCCTTCAACGGACGCTGATCCGCAAGGTACATGACCGCACTCAGCACGGCCGGGCCACCGGTCTTCCTGGTCGACCCGGGGGGACTGACGGATCATTCCGTCACGCTTTCCGGCCCCGAGGGACACCACGCCGCCGCCGTCAGGAGGCTGCGCGTTGGGGAGCGTGCCGACGTCTCGGACGGCGCCGGGACGCTCGCCTCGTGCGTGGTCGCGTCCGTCGGCCGGGACACGGTCGGGCTGACCGTTCAGTCGGTGGCCGAGGTGCCGGCCGCGCAGCCGCGGATCACGGTCGTGCAGGCATTGCCCAAAGGCGATCGCGGTGAACTGGCCGTCGAGATGATGACCGAGGTCGGCGTCGACACGATCGTGGCCTGGCAAGCGGATCGTTCCGTGACGCGCTGGCAGGGCGAACGCGGCAAGCGCGCCCTTTCGAAGTGGCGTGCCACCGCCCGGGAGGCCTCGAAGCAGTCGCGGCGCGCCTGGATTCCGGCCGTGGACGGGCCGGCGGGACTCTCCGACGTTCTCGGTCTCTTCTCCGGCGCCGCGTCCGTCATGGTGCTGGAAGCGTCCGCCCCGGTCCCGCTGTCCCGGCTGGCGCTGCCTAGTTCGGGATCGATCGTCCTCGTGGTGGGACCGGAAGGCGGGATCAGCACGGGGGAGCGCGCGGCCCTTGGGGGCGCCGGGGCGCTGGAGGCGCGACTCGGCCCTACGGTTCTGCGCACGTCAACCGCTGGCGCGGCCGCCGCGGCCGTCCTGATGGCCAACTCCGGCCGCTGGTAACCTCGGCGGCCACACCAACTTCAAGATCCTCACGCCAGTTCATCGAATAGTTGTATGGGAAAACCGTCGCCAGGGCGACGGCTTTCCCATACAACTCTGGTTCCAGGGCTAGATCATCGCCGGAAATAAACCGGGCTAGCCCGTGGACGGGCCGGGCGTCAGCCGCTCGGGACGGCGGACGTCGTTGGCGCGGTGCTGCCCGTCGGGAAGTTGCTGCTGCCCGTGCCTGGCGCGTTGCTGCTGCCCGTGCCTGGCGCGTTGCTGCTGCCCGTGCCTGGCGCGTTGCTGCTACCGGTGCCCGGCGCGTTGCTGCTGCCCGTGCCTGTGCTCGTGCCGGTCGCCGCGCTCGCTGACGGCGACGGGCTGGCAGTCGGCGACGAACTCGGCGTGCCGGTGCTGGTGCTCGGGCTCGGACTCGCCGGAACGGTTGGCGCGGTGCTGGCCGGGGCCGAGGGCGTCGCCGTCGCGGACGGCTGGCTCGCGGCCGTGGTCGCTGGCGGCGCCGGCGTAGAACTAGCCGACGTGGGCGCGGCCGCCACCTTGGTCGGCGTGGCGCGGCTGGACGCCGTGCATGACGGGGACGGCGTCGCCCGCGGGGACGAACTGGCTTGCGTGGACGCTGTCGCCTGCGCCAGCGATCCCGTCGTCGCGGCCGGTGTCGCGAACGGCATGGCCGACGCCATCGCCGAAGACTTCGGGTTCACCACGCCCGCGCCCGGACTGGCGCCCGCGCCGAACCTGGACCCGCCGCCGGCCTTGGCAGTACCAGTGCCAGCCGTCGCGCACCCAGTTACGCCGATGCCGCCGCCAGCGGCCGTGCCGGAGTTCCCGTGCGCGGCCGTGCTGGCGCCGTCAAGCGACGACAGGCCGCCTTGCCGTACGCCGTTTCCGGTCAGGGTGCTGGTGCCGCCGCCGGTGCCTAGCACCGCGGTCGTCTGCCCGCCGGTGAGTACGGCCGAGCTCGCCTGCACTATCGCCTGACGCACCGGGACCACCGTGAGTGCCACCGCCGCGACGAAGCCGACGCCGGCGAGGACGCCGACGGGCCTCATCCAGTTACCGCGCGCGGCGGCGGCCAGCGCGCGCGCTGGGGGAAAATCTGGGAGATGCGAGAGGACATGGGACGAGCGCGGCCACGTCCAGTGGCCACGCCAGACCCAGTTCCTCCCGCGCTCGGCGACTGCGCTGGCCATGGCGACAAGCCAGGCCCGCGGAGGGCGGCTGGTTCGGGCGCGGATCCGTTCAAGCCCGTCTGAACCGGGTTCGACCCCGTTGACCGCTGCGGACAAGGCGTGCCGCAGAGCCTGTTCCAGGTCGTCCTCGGGGGCGGTCATGCCGTCACCAGCCTGCCCGCAGTGTCATTGCGTCTCCTGCTCCAAAATATTCCGGAGCGCCGACATTCCCCGTGCCGTGTGACTCTTAACCGCGCCCCGGCTGATCCCCATCGCAGTGGCTATCTGAGCCTCAGACAGGTCTCCATAGTAGCGCAGCACAAGTGCCTCGCGTTGCCGGTCAGGCAGGGCGCGGAGCGCGACGATGACCGCACTGCGCTCGATCGCCGCGAGAGCACCATGCTCCGCGCTCGGTTCGTCGGGCGCCGGTTTCGGCGCGTTCTTATCCACTACGGTGCGATGCCGGAGCACCGACCGCGACTTGTTGACGACTGCCTGCCGTAGGTAGGACAGCGCCTTCTCGGTGTCCCGTAGTCGTCGGGACGCCGTGTGCATGGCGATAAACGAATCCTGTACGACCTCTTCGGCCGTCGGAACGTCATGCACCAGCAACAAGGCGAGCCGTACGAGGGACTTGTACTGTGTCCGGTAGATCTCCGTGACGACCTTGCCCGCGTTCCACGCGACGGGGATCTCGGCGGTGACCTCGGTATCGCCATCAATACTCAGGTCATCGAACGAGAGGCCCGTGTCGGCCATGGTGATCGTTTCTTCCAGCGCAGCATCAACGAGCACGGTGTCGTCGAGCATGGTCTCCGTTGGCTGACCGCTCACGATCATGTTAACCACGGGCTCACCACCCACGCCCGTGCCGCATCTGCGCTGCCTGTTGGATCCACGTAACCGGATCCGCATAGTTGTAGTTTTTCCACTGCCCAACCCACATTCGGTAACTCCACCCCAGAAACCGCCGGAGGATTGCGAATTACAAATATATCCAGCATGCCTCGCTCGCGATAGAGCATGTTGGGATCAACCCGGTAACGGTGGAATCTGCGAGCGTACCGCTACCGTTCGGTAAGAGCGGTGGTTGCTGGGAATTCGCGATTTCAAGCGGGCCTTCGACGGGCTAAATGATCTCCAAACTGAATGTCAGCTCAGTGCCAGCCGAATCTATTTAGTAACTGTATGAAAATTCATTAACACGGTGAGTAACCATGAACGTTTAGTATGGCGATCTTGGCGGGAGATGATGGCCCGGGCGCCGCGCGGCCAGCCCCGCCCGCGGGCAGCCCCGGGACCCGCCCGCGAAACGCGATAGGCGTGCGCTCGCGCCTGCCACTATGATCGTGCTGTGCCAGAGTGCTTGTTCTGCGGGATCGCGGCCGGACAGATACCGGCCACGCTGGTGCTGGAAGGCGACACCACGATCGCCTTCCGCGACATCAGTCCCCAGGCGCCCACGCATGTCCTGGTGATCCCGCGGGACCACTACCCGGACGTCGCGGCGCTAGCCGCGGCCGGCGGCCTGCTCGACGAGATCGTCGCGCAGGCGCACAAGGTCGCGGTCGCGGAGGGCATCGACGGCAGTGGTTACCGTATCGTCTTCAACACCGGGCGGGAAGGCGGCCAGACCGTCGGGCACGTGCACGCGCACCTGCTGGGCGGACGGCCGATGACATGGCCGCCCGGATGACCAAGCCCGCGGGGTGGTTCCCGGGCAATCGAGAGCAGTGAATGACAGATACTCGTAATGATCTTCCTGGTTCCCAGACCCGGATCGTTATCCCCGAGGGCCATTCGATGGTCGGCCTGCTCGGGGCCCGGGACGAACTGTTGAACGTCATAGAGCGGGAGTTTTCCGCCGATATCCACGTTCGCGGCAATGAGATCACGGTTTCCGGTCTGCCCGCCGAGACGGCGCTCGTCGGCAAGCTCTTCAGCGAACTGCTCGAACTGCAGAGCAAAGGGACGGAACTGACCCCGGACGTCATCGAGCGCGCCGTGGGGATGCTGCGGGGCGAGCAGGGCGTGCGGCCGGCGGACGTGCTGACCCAGGGGATTATCTCCTCCCGCGGCCGGACGATCAGGCCCAAGACGCTCAACCAGAAGCACTACGTGGACGCGATCGACAAGCACACCATCGTGTTCGCGATCGGCCCCGCCGGCACCGGCAAGACTTACCTGGCCATGGCCAAGGCCGTGAAGGCGCTGCAGGCCAAGGAGGTCAACCGGATCATCCTGACCCGGCCGGCGGTCGAGGCGGGGGAGCGGCTCGGGTTCCTGCCCGGGACGCTGTACGAGAAGATCGACCCGTACCTGCGGCCGCTGTATGACGCCCTGCATGACATGGTCGACGTGGACTCGGTCCCGAAGCTCATGGGCAACGGCGCGATCGAGATCGCCCCCCTGGGGTACATGCGCGGCCGCACGCTTAACGACTCTTTTATAATTCTCGACGAGGCGCAGAACACGACGCGCGAGCAGATGAAGATGTTCCTCACGCGGCTTGGCTTCGGGTCGAAGATCGTGGTTACCGGGGACGTGACCCAGGTCGACCTGCCCGACGGCCAGGTCAGCGGCCTGCGCGTTGTGCGGGACATTCTCGACGGCATCCCTGACATCCACTTCGCCAAGCTGGACAGCACCGACGTGGTTCGGCACAAGCTGGTGGGGAAGATCGTGGACGCCTACGAACGTTACGACGCCAAGGCACAGCAAGAGCAGTCTCGCAGGCCGGCCGACTCGCGCCGGCCCGCCGAGCAGCGACATCGCCGCAACTAGCACACATCGAAACGGGGATCTGTCCGGTGATCGAAATCGTCAACGAGTCGGGAGCCACGGCCGACGAGCTGGCGCTCGAGGACGTCGCGAGATTTACGCTCGACCAGATGGGGATCCACCCTCTGGCCGAGCTGTCGATTCTCCTCGTCGACGAGGACGCCATGACCGAGCTGCACGTCAAGTGGATGGACGAGCCCGGTCCGACCGACGTCCTGTCCTTCCCGATGGACGAGCTGCGCCCGCCCGGCCTGAGCGGCGCCACTGCCAGCGCGAGCGCAGGCCGCCCGACCGCGGATGACCGTGACCCGGCGCCGGACCTGCTCGGCGACGTGGTGCTGTGCCCCGCGGTGGCGGCGGCTCAGGCGAAGCAGGCGGGCCACTCGACGCAGGCCGAACTCGAGCTGCTGTGCGTGCACGGGATCTTGCACCTGCTCGGCTACGACCACGCTGATCCGGAAGAGGAGGCGGAGATGTTCGGCCTGCAGGCCGAGCTGCTCCGTGACTGGCGGGCGGACCGGACCGCCACGGCGGGCGGTGTCTCCGGTGAGACCTCCGTGAACGCCGGGGAGAGCCGTGCGGGCGGGCGCGAGGAGGGACGGGAAGGACCCGGCTAATGCCACCCGCGGGGTGGCTGCTCGTCGCCGCGGCCGCGCTGATCGTGGTCGCGGGCTGGTGCGCGGGCGCCCAGGCCGCCATGAACCGGGCGGGCACGGCGGAACGTGCCCAGTACTCCGCCCTGCTCGCGCTGATCCGGGTGTGCGCCGAGGTGTCGGCGGCCGTTCTGGTCACGCTCGCGTTCGCGCACTGGCTGGGCGGTGGCTGGCAGGTTTTCCTCCCCGCCGTCGGCGTCCTGCTGCTCGCGCGGTACGTGCTCATCGGCGTACGGCCGCGCGCGATGGGCAGGCAGCGCGCGGAACGGGTCGCGGGCACCGCCTCCCGGCTGCTGCGGCCGCTGCACAAGGTCCTCGGTCCCTTGCCACGCGCACTCGAAGCGCTCAGCGGCGTCCTGCCGCTCGGCAGCGGGCACGGTCACGACACCGACCGCAACGGCGATCCCGAGGTCCGCGGCCTCGTCGATTTCATCGAGGGCCGGACCGAGATCGAGCCCGGGGAGCAGGAGATGGTCCGCTCGGTCTTCGAACTCGGGGACACGATCGTCCGCGAGGTCATGGTGCCGCGCACCGACATCGTGTTCATCTCCAGGGAGAAGACGGTCGGCCAGGCGCTGTCGCTCGCGCTGCGCAGCGGCTTCTCGCGGATTCCCGTGGTCGGCGAGAACACCGACGATGTCGTGGGTATCGCCTATCTCAAGGACATCGTGGCCCGGCAGCACGAGCACCCGGGCGAGGCGGACGACGTGCCGGTGGAGAACATCATGCGCCCGGCGACGTACGTGCCTGACAGCAAGCCGGTCGACGAGTTGCTCCGCCAGATGCAGTCCCAGCGCATCCACGTGGCGATCGTGATCGACGAGTACGGCGGCACGGCCGGCCTGGTGACGATCGAGGACCTGCTCGAGGAGATCGTCGGCGAGATCACCGACGAGTACGACAACGAGCAAGCGCCGGTCGAGTGGCTGTCGCCGGGCTCGGCGCGGGTGACCGCCCGGCTGCCGGTGGACGAGCTCGAGGACCTGTTCGGGGTCAAAGTGGAGGCGGAGGACGTGGAGACGGTGGGCGGGCTGCTCGCCCACGGACTCGGCCGCGTCCCGATCGCCGGGTCACAGGCGGTGGTCGCTGGCCTGCGCCTGACGGCCGAGAACCTGGCCGGCCGCCGCAACAAGCTGGGCACGGTCCTCGTCGAACGCGTGGACTCCTGACCCCGC
>Ga0210389_10000600_pt1 | contig 31651 bp, 28 predicted proteins | sample IncBWH28OmetaG_FD_160127 | JGI IMG/M metagenome (GOLD analysis project Ga0210389, IMG submission 160127) | Forest soil microbial communities from Barre Woods Harvard Forest LTER site, Petersham, Massachusetts, United States - Inc-BW-H-28-O ... | reverse complement strand
TAACCTTTCATGACTTTGGGGCCGAAAACGTGCAGTACACCGGCATGCTCGATGCCGGGCACGGATTCCAATTCATATTCCATGCCGGGAGAGAGTTGACCGACGCTGCCGATGCGACAGGCCATGGGGACATTGACTGCAATCACCGGCGCGCACTCCGTCACGCCGTAACCTTCGAGCACCCGGATGCCGAACTTCTCGATCCACAGGCGTCGCACGTCGTCGGAAAGTTTTTCCGCGCCCGCCACGACATATCGCAAGCGTCCGAAATCGTAGGGGTGGGCGAACTTGCCGTAGTTGGCGAGGAAGGTCGAGGTGCCGAAAAGAACCGTGCAATTGCGGTCATAAACGAGTTCCGGAATGATCCGGTAGTGCAGGGGGCTTGGATAGAGAAACGCTTTGCATCCGGATACCAGCGGCATGATGATCCCGCAGGCCAGGCCGAAGGAATGAAACACCGGCAAGGCGATCATGAACTTGTCGAGCGGCGTGAAATCGGCCACAGCGCGTATTTGCGCCACGTTGGCGAGCAGGGAATCGTGCGAGTGTACGACCCCCTTTGGGCGGCCTTCGGAGCCGGACGTGAACAGCACGATGGCCGCATCCTCGGGCCGATTCGAAGAGGCGAGCCCGCCCGGGAAAAGCCGGTGCCAGCCGATCCAGAGCTTGTCCGACAATCGAATTCGCGCTTTCAAATCCTCAAGGTAGTGGACCCGGATGTTGGGGAGCTGATCGACGAGCTCCGTGAGCCGTGCCTTCTCCAGAAAGGCACGGGAGGTCACGATGTTCGAGATGCACGCAACCGTGCAAGCGGCGCGCAAACCTTCGGCGCCCGCGGTGTAATTGAGCATCGCGGGGATTCGGCCGGTGGCGGACAGTCCCAGGGTCAAGGCCAGCGTCGGGGCGGCGTTCGGCGTCATCACCCCGACGATCTCGCCGGCATGCATGTCGTGGCTCAGCAGCCGTCCGAGGCCCAGCGCCATCCGCAGCAACGAGCCATAGGATTCCTCGTGGAGCCTGACGTCCTCGATCAGCCGGTACGCTGAGCCGAAAGTCGCCTTGGCATCCAAAAATGCCGCGAACAGCGTCTTTCGCGGGCGGGTGGCGACCAACATGTCGGTGAGGATACGGCGCAATATCTCGCCCGCGCGCCGACGCCTGAGTTTGGCGGAGGGCAGCTGCGGCATCGGAATTTGCCGCCGCGGCTGGATCATGATGCGGATTTTCGGGAACCACTGCAGCGGATAGATCCCGGCCAAGCGCCCGAAGTAGCTGCGGCCGGAGCCCTCGATCCTCACGGGGACCACCGTGGCGCCGGTCTTGGCAGCGACAAACGCGGCGCCGTCGTAGACTTTCATCAACGAGCCCGTAACGGTCAGGCGCCCTTCAGGAAAAATCACCACCGGCGTGCCCGTCTCGACCAACCGGCAGATCAGCTTGATGGCCAAAGGACTGGCGGAATCCACCGACAGGTGAGGCACAAATCGCAACAGCCAGCGGAAGTACCACTTGTCCACGACCTGGGTGTGCACCACGAATGTCGCGGCCACCGGCAGGAATGCACCCAGCAGCATGCCGTCGAGGAAGGATTCGTGGTTGGCGACAATCAGCGTTCGCTCGTTGCTGAACTGCTGAGGATCGCCCGTGATCTGCACCCGGAACAAGGGCTTCAGCAGCATGCGTAACAGCCAGCGCACGATCCGCGCTCCCGTGTCAGAAGGTCCATTCATGTCGCTATCCCTTTCGACCGCACGGCGCGGTGAAGTGTGACCATCATCAACAACGCCAGCAGCGTCGGCCAATCCAACGCTCCCCCGCCGGAGGAATGTCCAACTTCATTCTTGCGCACTACCCGCACCGGTGCCTTGCCGGACCTCACATCTGCTTCGAAAGTCACCAACGCGGCGTCGAAGTGCTGAATCATCTGCTCGGCGGCGGCATCATAGCTTTCGCGGGTCGCCTCACGGGTGTCGCGTTGTGAGTCAATCAGCGTGGTGTTGCCATGACGGGTATCAGTCCCCCCGGCGCGCAGCACCAGCGAGCGGCTGGCCGGATCGACGACCGCGAGGTCAACCAAGGTCGAGACGTCGTGCCGGTCGCCCTTCAGTACATAGGCGCCGACGATGGTCAGGTAGCCCAACGACCAGTTGTTGCTGTCCGCGTGCGTGACCTGGTCGTACGAAACCAGTGCCATCACATCAACCCCATAGAGGTGCTGCAGACCTGCGAGACCCTCAAATCCCTGGCGACCCGACAGGTAATAATCCGGCAGGATCACGATGTCCGCCACGAATTTGCGGCTCAAGAACCGCTGACGAATCCGTTCCAGCAGTTCCTGCTGGTGCGCCGCATCCAGCGCGCCCAAGGCGTCCGGCTGACGCGTCGGCAAAAATGCCAGACCGACCCGAAGCGGGATTCGCAACTGCGGAATGGCATTTTCTTCCGGCGGCAGGCTGCCATGCGGATAGAGAAATTCGACCAGACTGGAAGAGTTATGGGTGTGGGTACTGCAACCAGAAAAGCAGCCGAGCTGCACGCAGCCGCAGAGCATGAGGCTCGACGATGCGGCAAAGAGTAGTGTCTTTAGCTTCATGAGAACTCCCTGTTTTGTACGGGCCCTAATCTCTCTCAGGGTGTCCCATTGCGCTACCTGAATCGCTTCAGTTGCGATTAACGTGCCTTATGGTATTACTATATGATACCTATCCCGTGGGAGTGGAACATGGCACAGCGCACTCTGATTGTCACTGAGCTGAAACGCGCCTTGCGCGAGAGCGGCCATGGTTATGCCGATGTCGCACAAAAACTCCAATTGAGCCTGGCAAGCATCAAGCGCCTGTTTTCGACCGAGGATCTGTCGCTCGAGCGCGTGGACCAGATCTGCGAGCTCATCGGGATGGATTTGAGCGATATTATGGATCGGGCTGCGGACAGGTCGGCGCCGAACAACCAGCTGACCCTGTCACAGGAGAGTGAGCTGGTCGCCGACATCAAGCTGCTATTTATGACCTGGCTGGTTCTCGTGCGCACGCCCTTTGAAGACATCGTGCGCGACTATCACTTCAGCAAGCGCGAAGCCTTGCAGTATCTCATTCGTCTCGACCGGCTCAAGGTCATCGAACTTCAGCCGGGCAACCGCGTGCGGCTGCTCGTGAGCCGGCATTTCAGCTGGAGGCCCGGAGGTCCCGTGCAAAAATACATTCACCAAAAACTTCTGCACGAGTTCTTCGCGAGTGCGTTTGCGGGCGTGCAGGAGGAGTTCTTCTTCCACGGCGGACGGTTGTCGGATGACGGCTTTGCGCACATCAAGCGCGCACTTCGCGCGAGCTCGCGAGAGTGTGCCGAGATCATCGAGCGTGATCGCCTGACAACCCAGCCGCGCAAAGGAGGGGCCTTCGTCCTCGCGTTGCGGCCCTGGCATTTCAGCGGTTTTGCCCAATTTGATCGGGAGCCGACGGCAAGTTCGAAGCCGACGGACTAGGGGAGTCGAGCCGGTTCTCACACTGGCATTGCCTATAACTGTGGGCCATCACACGGTTACGGCATACTGCGTGCGTCTACAGTGCCTTCAATACCGCGATTTCGCCGAGGAATCATGAGCTACATCAGAATAATGAGAATTGCGTGCGCATCATAAACGCTCTGACGATGGCGCTTGCCGCCGTAAGCGCTGCCTACGCGGTTGACTTCGAAATGCCGCCCGAGGAGTCCGCCGCGGCCAGTCTGCCGGCGGAATTGGTGTCGGGCCCTGACTTTCATGTGCGCGAACCCGTGCAGTCCGACGGACTCATGCATCACTATGTAGTGGAAAGCCGCTTCGGCGAATTTGCTGCCTACGGTGAAACGGCACTGAGCGTGCGCGTGCGGGAGGTCGCGGCGTTGACGAAACTTTCCAAGACGACGGACGTCGATGTGGTCGTTGGTACGGTGTCGCGACGGGTCCAGGGCGACGTCAAGACGATCACGCAAGTCGCCGGCCATCCGGTCAAGACTGTGGTCGGCATTCCGACCGGCGTCTCTCATCTGTTTCATGGCTACAAAGCACAGGCCGGCGAGATTTCCGGGCAGATGAGGCAACAAGTCCGATCGGAAGGCGGTGCGGGCAGCTCTCGAGACCTCAAAGCGGATGCGGCTCGATACGCCGCGCGCTATCTTGGGGTGACCGCGGCGGAGCGCCGGTATTATCAGGAGCTCGGCGTCGATCCTTACACCAACAACGAGGTGCTGCGCAAAACCGTTCATCATCTGGCGAAGGTCGATGCGACGGTCAATTTGGGAATGCACTTCGTCGGTATTCCCGGCGTTCCGTATCTTGGCGACGTCAAGCGCGCCATGGATGCGATCTACACGGAGGATCCCGCGGTGTTGCGTGCTCGGCAGCGCAGCACTTTGGCGGCCTTCGGACTCACCGCGGCCGAGATTCGGCGCTTTGAGAATACGCTGATCTTGAGTCCCACCCGACAGAGTCTGTTGATCGAGTACGCGAAGTCTCTCAATGACGTGGCCGGACGGGACGAATTGTTTCGCCATGCCATGAGCGTGACGTCCGACGATGAGATGGCGGTGTTCTTGCAGAGTGCGGGCCTGTTGGCGAGCGTGCATGCACACCGGCCGGTCGCTCGGATCATCGCCGGGCTGCGGTTACCCGCTGCACAATTCGCGGACGGCGGAGTTTTGGTGGCCGGCGCGTTCGATGCGATTTACTGGACCCAAGCTGTGGCGATCGATGGAGCGGCCCTGCACGCCCTGTTGCCGACGGGTTCGAATCACTTGGAACTGTGGATTGCCGGCGCGGTATCGCCGCGGGCGCGCAACGAGCTCATCACGCGCGGCTGGGACCTGCATGAGCATGCCGCAGCGACGCTGGGGAAGTGAGGCTGCCGGCAATCGGATTCGGGCGAGGACGCTGTTACTTAACCGGCTAAGCACCATCACGCTCGCCGATCTTTCGGCAGGCTTTGGCGCACGTTTGATGGCCCGGAAGCCTTCGGCAGACAATCGATCTAACCAGGCGAGTGATGACTGGATCGATGTATCATACGGCAGGGCCTTGGTGAGTTGCATGGAGTGCAAACAGTTAAATGATCACCATGACACAACATGCGATGGCTACCGTATCGAATCAGCCGGTATGGGTAATCGCGTTGTGTGCGGTCTGGTTATGTTTGACGATGATAATTGTGGTGAGGCTGATTTCCAGGAAGTGACGGAGTGTGGCGCTAATTGAGTGGGTTTGCACGCGGGCGGGGGATCTTCTTTCTGGTCTTACGCCGCAACGCGTCGTTACTACAGCAAGAGGAAATTGCATGCGTGAATACCTGATGCCGATTTTCGTGGTCGCGGCCGTGGCGCTGGCCGGCTGCAACCAGTCGAAGTCGCCGGAAGATGTATCGAAGGACATAGCCAAGGCCGAGCAGAGGGCGACCAACGAGGTGACGAAGAGCGAAGAGCGCGCGCAGAGCGCGCTGGATAAATCGTACGAGAAGGTCAATGACCAGGAGATTCGATTCAACAGCGACGCCGCACGCCAAACCTACAACGTGGCCGTCGCAAAAGCCGATGGCAATCGCAAAGTGGCGCTGGCGACTTGCGAATCGCAGAACGGCGCCGCTCAAAGGGCATGCAGGGACCAGGCGGAAGCCGACTTCAAGGCGGCTCGCGCAGATGCCAGGACCAGCGCCGAGATGGCCGTGCAGCAGAAGTGACCTATCGCTGTGCGGGCCCGGGCCCGAGGTCATGACCCGCTGGCAGTGCGCGCTTGCCTGAAGTTTGAGGGGATCCTATTGCACCGATACCACGCGATCGTCGCGCGAACGCGTTGACGGTAACGTCGTTGCATAAACCGCAATTATCGCAAGACCATGTAAGAGCAACGGCAGCAGAAGAAGATCATCAACCACGCCCAACACCGGAATGGCGAAATTGAAGGGCTCCAGCGCGAAGAACCCCAAAGCGAGGGTTGCCGGTAGCAGCCAGGTCGGTCGGTTCGGGTGTCGCAGTGCCCGCCACAACAGCCTAAGATCGTTGCGGCTCATCCGCCATAATCTCAATATCCTACGCATAATATCCTCACTTGGATTCGCCCATTTATGTTGGACTGTGCGCATTGAAAGTCGTTCACATTCTAGTCGAGCGCGAGGTCTGTCTGTGTGCTGTCGAAGCGCGCGCGCCGGCGCAACAGGCGCACCAGCGTGGCGAGAATCCGGCCCGATTCGGACCGGTAAATCGCCTCCGTGATCCGTCGGACCCGAACGCACCGCAGCGAAGCAGGCGACCGGCAGGAAGCGTGCCCGCATGATAGATTCTCGGACAATGTGCCAATCAATCTCACCGGAGTTATCAACGATGAAGGTCAATACAATGAGAAGGGTTCCAGGTCTAATCGTTGGCTTAGCGCTCGCGTATCTCGGTGTCGTGGGCGGCAGCGCATCGGCCGCTGAATCGGCGGCGCCGCCCGCCATGCCGCCTCTGGCGGCAGCCCCGGCGGGGCAGTATCAGCTCGACAAGGCCCACGCCAGCCTGCTCTTACGTGTGAGCCACCTCGGCTTTTCCACCTACACCACGCGATTTAGCCGCTTCGACGCGGAACTGACGTTTGATCCGGCCAAACCCACCGCGGCGCGAGTGGTGACAACCATTGACGCGAAATCCCTGGAGCTGGATGACGCGCCGCCGCAGTGCAACGGTATCGTGCAGGGTCCGCAATTTCTGGACACGGCAAAATTTCCGAAGATTGTTTTCCGTTCACAGTCGGTGCGGATGACGGGCGAGAAGTCGATGGAGATCTCCGGCACTCTGGATCTTCACGGTGTGACGCGACCCATCGTGCTGACCGGCACCTTCAATGGCGGCTATGCCGGGATGCCGAACATGGACCCGCACGCGCGGGTTGGGTTCTCTGCCCACGGCTCTTTCAAGCGCTCGGATTTTGGCTTGACATCCTACGTACCTGCTCCGGGGACGACGATGGGTGTCGGCGATTTGATCGACGTGTCGATCGAAACCGAATTCACCGGACCCGCACTGCAGACTCCCGCAGCCAAGCCAAACTGAATTTCGGATCCGCAACGCCAGATATTCGGATTCGATCGAATTTTGAACAGGAGTCGTTGTGAAGCTAGCCCAGTTCAAGGTTCTGACGTTCGATTGCTACGGAACGCTGATCGATTGGGAATCGGGTATTTTCAACGCACTTGCGCCCCTCACGCGGAAAGCAAAGGTATCCGAACCGCGGGATCAACTGCTCCAGACTTTCGCCAAACACGAGTCTGCGCAAGAGGAGGCAACACCGGCGATGCCGTACTCGCAGCTGCTATCCGTCGTATATAAACGGCTGGCAAAGGAATGGGGCGTCGCCGTGACAAACGAGGAAGCCAATATATTTGGCGCCTCAGTTCCCGACTGGCCGGAGTTCCCTGACTCCGTGAATGCGCTCCAGTACCTCAAGAAGCACTACAAGCTCGCTATCCTATCGAACGTGGACCGCATCTCGTTCCGCAGTAGCAATGCGCGCCTTAAAGTGGACTTCGATGCGATATTTACCGCGCAGGACATTGAAACATACAAGCCGAACTACCGGAACTTTGAGTACATGCTCGAGCGCCTGCATGACGATTTTCGGTTGGAGAGCTCCGATATCCTGCACACGGCGCAGAGCCTATTCCACGACCATGCGCCAGCCAATCACTTTGGGCTTGCATCTGCTTGGATCGACCGCCGTCACGCGGACCAAGGCTGGGGCGCGACCATCCCTCCTCGCGGTACTCCGAAATACAACTTTCGCTTCGACAGCATGGCCGACCTTGTGTTGGCACACCAGGCAGAACTGCGCCCTGCCGGATCGGATGGTTTGGTCGGCCCCGCGATCGCAAGCGTGGCCAGCAATGACAATGTGGCCAAGTAGGCAGAACATTTGAGTGATTGGACGATCATGGTGCGACGTCGTTTACCATCGATTCCTTGACGGCCAAAAGCTGGGTCTTATCGTCCTGCCGCGTGTGGTAAATCGCCTTCAGGTAAGCGGCATCCCAGGGACTTAAGCCGAGCGGCGGGGCACTTTTAGGGTCACTGAACAGGTGCAATACGCTCAATGCATCGCCGACCTTGGCGTGAGGGCGAATTTCAGCGAGTCCATTCATGGCGACATAAGCCGACAATTGACCGAAACTGATTCCTTTTGCCAGGCGCGCATCGATGAGCGTGATGACGGAGGAAAGATCTCGTACGGTACCAAAGGCGAAATGACCATCGGCCGGGCAGATTGGGAGGCCAAAACTCACCGGGCAGGCGATTCCATCGCGGTCGGTCAATTGCACGTTGTACCAAACACGCACGGGAGTCGATGCGTTGAGAAAACGGCGGATCTTCGTGCCGCCCGCATTGCCGAACATCAGGGGATTGCGCTTGCTCCAGGCTGCAATTAACTCATCCGGTACCGATGTCACGATGACGTAGAAATTGGGCTCGCAACTCTCGGGAGCCAATGAGACACCCGCGGCACTGGCAATCTGCGAGAGGCGCGAAAGCATGTACTCACCGTCGTCACGTGACAATCCCGCCACGAGCGGACAAATCGGCGTGCGCGTTTGCCACCGCGCGATCGAATTTTCAAAGGGTGTGACGGTGATGCCATAAACGAATTTGTCCACCCGCCGCTCGAGTATTGCCCGGTCGCGCTTTGCCTTGACAGTTATCGTTTCAAGCTTTGTCCCAGGTGGCTGCTCAGGGGGCTTGGCTGGCGGCTCTGCTTCGACGGATGTAGCGAGCAACAATAGTGCAGCCAGCGCCATGCTGGGCGCCGCGCGCTTGAATGCTGACAAACGGTGTCGCAGTCGCGCTTTTTTTTCGAGTGTTCCATCTCGTTCCCGCATCGATCGTTCCTGCAACCGTCCTATGGCAATCGAACCGAGATGCGGCTAGCGTGACAATATCTGATTGGACGGTCAAGCCACGGATGAGCAACGCGTGGGGCAAGCTTGGCCACATTAACTGTACATGGTCAAAACATTAAACCCCGCCGCAGCGAGACAATTTTCGCAACGAAGCTGATGTTCGATTTCGCTGTAATCAATCGCCTTGACGCACGGTCTGCTTCCATATGACACGCGTCTCATATCTTGGCGTTCTGGGTCTCGCGGTTCTGGTCGGGTCGGCCGCAGACCTGCGGGCGCAAGCGAATCCATCACACGGTCCAGCCGTGGTGGAACTGTATACCTCTCAGGGCTGTAGCTCCTGCCCGCCGGCGGATCGCGTGTTGGGGGAGCTCTCGATGATGCCCACTGTCATCGCCCTGGCGTTTCATGTGGATTATTGGGACGACATCGGCTGGCGCGACCACTATTCGATCCCGAATGCTGTGGAGCGGCAGCACCGATACGTCGAAGCACTGCGACTCTCGTCGGCCTTTACTCCGCAAGCGGTAGTTGACGGCCGCAGCAGTTTTGTTGGATCGGACAAGCGGAGAATTCTGGACGCATTAGCCGATCCAATCGGTGAAACCGTGCCCGTGAGTCTTGAGGTATCTCACGGCGTGCTGACCGTCAGTGTGCCCGAACGCGAAGATCGCAGGGCCTACCAAGTCTTTGTCGCCGCCTATTTGCCACAGGCTACTACGCCGGTCGGACGCGGTGAGAACTCCGGAAGGACGCTTCAGGAATTCAATATCGTGCGGCAATTTCGTTCAATTGGCACTTGGAGCGGACATGCGGCAGTATTTAAGACATCGGTGGAGTCCTTTCCCGCCGACGCCTCCCGAGTCGCGGTTCTGTTGCAGAGCGATGGACAGGGACCCATAGCCGGTAGCGCAGCTATTGCATTGCGTTAGCCTGCGCGCGTGTTGCCTAAAGCATATGCCCGTTTACGGGTCGTTGAGAGTGCATACCAATGTTGATAAAAATTACTGATCCGTTTCCTGTGTCCTCATCGGAAATCACGCCAGAACCGCTCTATGCGGGTCGGCGCCGATTTCTCAAGCAACTGGGACTGGTGGCCGGCGCATCGATCGGCGGCTTCGGATCCGTGGCTGCCGCCGTGGATCCGGGCGCACAACTCCCCAGCTTGAACGTCGCTCGCAAGAGCGAGATGGCGGGCGGTGAGAGCCCAACGCCGTATGAGGCAATCACGCATTACAATAACTACTACGAATTCGGTACCGCGAAAGACGATCCTGCCCGCAACGCGGGGAGCCTGCGCACGCGGCCATGGTCGGTGGTGGTGGATGGAGAGTGCGAAGCGCCCGGCCGCATCGACCTCGATGACTTGATCAAGCCCCAGGTGTTGGAAGAGCGCATCTACCGCCATCGGTGCGTCGAGGGTTGGAGCATGGTCGCTCCGTGGGTGGGCTTTCCGCTCGCCGATGTACTCAAGCGATTCCGGCCAACGTCCAAGGCGAAATACGTAGCCTTCTATACCTTGCTCGACCGGCTGCAGATGCCCGACACGGGCCGCCATGTTCTTGATTGGCCCTATCGCGAGGGGTTGCGCATCGATGAGGCCATGCACCCGTTGGCTTTTCTCTCAGTCGGCCTCTACGGTCGTGTGTTGCCGAATCAGAACGGCGCACCGCTGCGCCTCACGCTACCTTGGAAATATGGATTCAAGAGCATCAAGTCCATCGTACGGATGCAATTCGCGGAACGGCAGCCGCTCACCAGTTGGAACGAATCGGCTCCGCGTGAATACGGCTTTTATTCGAACGTCAATCCAGCCGTCGATCATCCGCGCTGGAGCCAGGCACAAGAGCGGCGTCTGGGCGAAGTGTTCAAGCGTAAGACTCTCATGTTCAACGGCTACCCCGAAGTCGCCTCGCTCTATACCGGCATGGACTTGAGGACCTACTATTGAAGCGCTTGCTCGCCTGGCGTGCCGCCGCCTGGGCGCTCGGCATTGTCCCGCTCCTGATCCTGGTCAAGTCGGTTGTTCAAGGCAAGCTCGGCGCCAACCCGGTGGAGTTCGTCGAACACTATCTCGGCGATTGGACGCTGCGACTGCTCCTGATCACATTGGCGATGACGCCGTTACGGATGCTCACCCGGCTGACCGAGCCGGTGCGAGTCCGTAGAATTCTCGGCTTGTGGGCCTTTGCCTTCCTCTGTTTGCACTTCTCCATGTATCTCATATTCGACCTGGGCTTTTCGCTCTCGCAATTAAGCGACGACTTGATGAAGCGTACCTATATCACTCTCGGCTTCGCCGCCTGGCTCATGCTGGTGCCATTGGCCGTGACTTCCACGACGGGATGGCAACGCCGGCTCAAACGCCGCTGGACGACCGTCCACCGATTCATCTACCCGGCCGCTCTGTTGGGCGCCATTCATTACTTATGGCTGGTGAAGGCCGACACCCGTCAGCCGTTGATCTACCTGTCGATTCTGCTGGGCCTGCTGGCCTTCCGGCTGCCATGGTCGCGGTGGGCTCATGCTCTGTCGGGGCGGGCCGCGACGGAAGTCAAAACCAATTGAATGGAGGTCGCCTGTCATGTCCGAACGTCCCTTGCTCGTATTCGATGTCAATGAAACCTTGCTGGATCTTGAGGCGCTCGCGCCCGAATTCCAGCGCATTTATGGGGATGCCGGCGTCTTGCGCGAATGGTTTGCACAGCTGATTCTGTATTCTCAGGCGATCACGCTGACCGGCAACTATGTTCCCTTTGGCGAACTCGCCGGCGCTGTCGCGCGCATGGTGGCTGAGATACGTGGCGCGCAGATCGGCGAGGGCGACATCGAACGATTGCGACAGGCCGTTGCAAGCATGCCGGCACATCCGGAAGTGCCGTCCGCGCTGAGGAGGTTGCATGACGCCGGCTTTCGGCTGTTCACCTTGACCAATAACCCGCAGTCTACCTGCAAGAAGCAGCTCGACCATTCGGGACTTAGCCAATGGTTCGAACGCGGCTTCAGTGTCGATGACGGCGTGAGCCTCTACAAACCCGCACCACAGGTGTACCGCGCCGTGCAGGAATCGCTGGACGCCGCACCCGCCCGGCTATGGCTGATCGCCTGCCACACATGGGACATATTGGGTGCGTCGGCCGCAGGCTGGAAAACCGCATTGATTCTGCGTACGGGGAATGCTCCCCTTGCTGTGGGTGGTCAACCAGATATCTCGGGAAGTGATCTCAATGACATCGCGGATAAACTGTGTCAGATCCACGGCTGACGCCCGCAGCTTATTGTTTCACGCAACTCAAGGATCGCAAGATCCACTTCCCGCACGACCGAGGGCACGCTGCGGACCTTTCAGCCTGACAGTTACAAGAAGCCAACGATCGTGCTGTTCTATCGAGGCGGATGGTGTCCGTACTGCAATGCGCAGCTGAGCGACTTGCATCTCGTCGAGCCGAAACTGCGCAAGAGCGGGTTTGAAATTGTGTTCTTGAGCACCGATCGCCCCGAATTGTTGTACACCAGTCTCAAGGCGACCGACATCCACTACACGCTGCTATCGGATAGTCACCTGGAAGCGGCGAAGGCCTTTCACGTTGCCTATCACGTGGATGACGCTACGTTCGCCAAAATGCGCGAATACGGCGAAGATCTTGAGGTCACGACCGGCACCACAGATCACGAACTGCCTGTCCCCTCGGTATTTATTATTGACACGTCCGGGACCATTCGTTTCGTCTACTCGAATCCGGACTATAAGATTCGCTTGGGCGCCGATGCCCTTTGGACGGCAGCGCAGCCCCTTGCCACGGTCCAATGAGAGCCGAAGTCATGACGGCTGCAACTCTATTCTCGGGCCACTCCTGATGGTTCGGGCTTCGTAGCCGCGAATCCGAACTCCAAGCTTGCACGGAGGTCATGCGCACATCGTTGCCGCGGCTGGCCATGCAATAAAGTGACGAAGATCCGGGTCTTGATCTACGAACTGTTTGTCTTTCAAACACTCGTCGATCGAGAAGCGCCCAATGTTGAGCAGGAGCCGGTGACCATGATTGAGCACGATCAGCAATCGAGGTGGAAAGCGTGGATGCGAATGCTCGCAGTCGATATCCGGCCGATATCCATGAGTATGTTGAAAAAGTCGACGTCGCTTTCGGCAGGCGGCACGAGACCAGGCGTCCTCTCCGCCGCGATGCGACCATCGTTGAGGCGTCCCGAGTTGCGACTGGCCCTTATTCCCCCTGCACATGGGACTAGACAATGAAAACGCTGATTGATTGGTTGATCGGGTGGCCCGAGCGTGTTGCACAACATCTCGGCTCCTTGGCGCCGCTGTTTGCGCGCATCGTCGTCGGCTGGGTCTTTCTGTGGAGCGGGTGGGGCAAGCTCAACAATCTACCGGCGATGATCGAGAATTTCGCCGGTTGGCACATCCCGGCGCCCCACATTCTTACGCCGTTCGTATCGGGCGTCGAGTTCTTCGGCGGGATATTTCTGTTGCTCGGCCTGTTGACGCGCATTTCCGCCGGCGCGCTGGGCATCACGATGATTGTCGCCATCGCCTCCGCAAAGTGGGATCAGGTCGACTCGCTCGAGACCTTGTTAGGATTCGACGAGACAGAGTACCTCGCTCTTTTCCTGTGGCTCGCCATCGCCGGCGCCGGTCGCTTCTCTATCGACCGATTGTTCAACCGCTCTCTGCCGGCGTGACGTCAGCTGTAGCTACTGCGGACGTTTACCGTAGCGCTCGGATCACTCGGCCTCGGCGACGGTTGGGTGCGCTCGTGCGCAATGCGCGCTCGTGAGCGTTGCGGTGATACAGCGCGTGCCGGCGCGCGCCGGAACGCTCGGATCTACGAAAATTCTCGGGTGAATGGGAATAAGCTCCCGATCCGGCCGGTCTCACTCTATTCACACAAGGGACTTCGATGAGTTCATTGGTTCGTTAGCTGCCTCAACCTCTTTCTCCACATGTGCGGCGGGTCGAGCCGCTCGTTGCCGGTACCCCATTTGGACATGCTCGAAGGAGGATCAAATGCAGACGCAATTCGCCGGTAATCATAAATCTTCGTTTCTCGCCAAAGTGACGGCAGCGACTCGGCCGATCCAGAAACTGTGGACCTCTCTCTTCGGCGGAATTGCGTGGCCTTACATCGAACTAGCGATTCGCCTCTGGATCGCCAGGCTCTATGGTTCCTTCGGCTTTATGCAGATGTTGCACTGGGAGAGCACGCTGGCAGTGGCGAGCCAAGAGAACCCGATCCCATTCTTCGCGCCACACTCGGCGGCGTTTCTGAGCACGGTTATCTACATCGTGTGCGCAGCACTGCTGTCCGTTGGCTTCATGACTCGATACGCCGCGTTGCCGCTCCTGCTGCTGTCGTTGATCACGCAACTTCGCTACACCCCATTCGATACGCAGCTCTTTTGGACTGCGCTGGCAGGTTGGTTTGCGATCTACGGTGCGGGTCCGATATCGGTCGATAGCTTGCTGCGCAGGGGGTTGAACGACAGCGCCGTCCCGCTCGTTCCACGAATTATCGACTTTTCCAAGCTCCTGAGGCGATACGGCACGCCCCTGTACATCTCTTTCTTCCGGGCGTGGCTGGGAATTGCTTTGCTCACGGCGGTTTTTTCACGCTCATCGGGCGCTGAGTTCAAGGACCTGGGGCAATGGTTGCCGTTGGACGTCGCCATGCGCGTTCCGCTAGCTGGCGCCTGGGCGGGCGGCGTCTTGCTCCTCACGGGACTGGCGACGCGCTACATCGCCGCACTCCTGCTCTTTTGCCTGTTTGCATATTCGATGGTCGACCCGCGGGCCACCGACTCGATCTATTTGCTCATGTTCCTGGCGATTCTCGGCGTGTTCGGTGGAGGATGCGTCTCGCTCGATCGGCTCGTTGTGCGTTTGCGCGATCGCTTTTTCCCTTTGACCAAGAGGCATAGTCTCGACGGTCTTCAAGGATTACCGAGAGTCGTCATCGTCGGAGCAGGCTTCGCCGGCCTGCGATGCGCGCAAGACCTGCGCGACGTCTCTGTGGCAGTGACACTCATTGACCGGACGAATTATCACCTGTTCCAGCCGCTGCTTTATCAAGTCGCCACGGCGGCTTTGTCGCCGGGTGATATAGCCACGCCGGCGCGCCAGATGTTTCGAAACTCGCCATCGATCCGGCTGCTTCTCGGCACCGTCACCGGAGTTGATACGCGGCGGCAAACTGTGTCGACGCAAAATGGCGATATTCCATACGATTATCTGGTGGTCGCCACAGGCGCAACCCACAGCTATTTCGGAAACAATCAATGGGCGCGCTTCGCACCGGGCATCAAGCGCATCGAAGATGCATTGGAAATTCGGCGCCGGATCTTGACGGCATTCGAACTCGCCGAAAGGGTGTCTCTTGAGCAAGATCGTAAGGGATTGTTGACTTTCCTGATCGTGGGCGGCGGCCCCACGGGCGTGGAGCTCGCCGGCGCGATTGCGGAATTGGCCCGTTTTGGATTCGAAAAGGATTTCCGTGCGTTCGATCCGGCGCAAGCCCGCGTGATTCTCGTCCAAGCCGGCCCGCGATTGCTGCCGAGCTTCCCGGAGGGGCTGGCGCAGATCGCGCAACGCTCGCTAGAGCAGCTGGGAGTGGAAATTCATCTCGGTAGCCGGGTTGATCATATCGATGAAACCGGGGTTGCCGTTGACGGAGCGCGCATCGAAGCGAGTACGGTCCTCTGGGCAGCCGGGGTGGCTGCATCGCCGGCGGCAGCGTGGTTGAACGCGCCCGCCGATAAGGCGGGACGCCTCATCGTGGGCGATGACTTGCGGGTACCGGGGCTCGCCAATGTATTCGCGATCGGCGATACCGCGGCGAGCAGGGCGTGGAAAGGAGAAATCGTGCCGGGGTTGGCCCCGGCGGCCAAACAAGGCGGAGCGTACGTGGCAAAGCAAATTCGGGCGATGGTCGAATCGCGTAGACCAGTGCCGGCATTTCGTTATCGTCACTTGGGCTCTCTTGCCACCATCGGCCGCAAGGCCGCCGTGGCGGATTTCGGATTCATCAGGCTGTCGGGCGCACCCGCATGGTGGCTGTGGGGAATCGTGCATGTCGCCTTCATGCTGGGCGTCAGAAATCGCCTTGCGACCTTGACCAACTGGCTATGGGCCTACCTTAAGTTTGGCGGCAGTATCCGCTTGATCACCGGTGGTACTTAGCTGGTAGTGACGAGCGTTCACAACCAATAGGACTCCGGAAGCTCATATCGCAGATAAGCCACCTCGCAATACGTTGATCCCGCCCACCACGATTCAGTCGACCGGCATGCGCTCGAATAAAGTCGGTGCGCGGTGCTATGGGCACTTGGGGTCCTTATCATCGGTTGCGCGGGCTGTCGATGGCGGTATTGCGTTGGCTGAGACTTGGTTCGCAGCCAGTAGGCCTTCAATCAACGGCGAGCAATCCAAGAGCGGTATCCCTTCTCGACGCAAGGTGCGCAGCAGCTCGATGCCGCGGGAATCTGCGAACGTCAACCCTTGCAGGTTGAGGCATACACGGTTGGACGCACTAGCCGTCGCTACAATCTGCCGTGTCTCACCGACCCACGCACCCATCAATTTCCCCTCGAGACCAATCGATACAAGTGTCATCTGCATTGGTTGCGTTATACGCAGCAATTTATCTACCTCGGATGTTTGTAATTTGAATGTCAGTGATTTAAGCAAGTACCGGGCCAACGATGGGGATGGCTGTGAGAGCGCCAGAAGCGGCCAGGTTGTCGATTTCGGCCGCCCGCGGCGACCGCGATCGGCGGCAATCCCACCACCTATTGCGGACTCCACGGCCGGCGGCGGGTGAAGGTTATGTCGAGAAGGCTTACGTTCGCTTGATCCCGAGCCTCTTCATGCGGTGCCTCAGGGTGCCGGGCTTCAAGCCTAGTCGGACGGCCGCGCCATCCCTTCCCTCGATAACCCAATGAACCTCCCGCAAGACGCTGAGGATGTGTTCGCGCTGGATCGAATCGAGGTCGCTCCCGGGACTCGGAGAGAGCGCTGCACTCCCAAGCGCGGCCCCCTCGGCGGGCGGAATGGGATTGTCGTCCTCGATGCCGAGAAAATCCGGATCGATACGGAGAATTGGCGTGCTGCTCAAAATCAAGGCGCGTTCAATGACATTTTCCAACTCGCGGATATTGCCCGGCCACGAATATTGCGCCAGGCCACGTAGGCTCTCGGCGTTGACCGCCTCGATACGCCTGGCAAGGCGAGAGGCGTGTTTTTGAACAAAAAAATGCGTCAGCATCGGAATATCGCCAAGACGTTCTCGCAGTGGCGGCAACGCGATCGGGAATACGTTGAGCCGATAAAAGAGGTCGGCCCGAAACCCTCCCTCACGCATACTTTTTTGGAGATCCCGATTGGTGGCCGCCACGACGCGCACGTCCGCTCTGATGGGATGCGAACTTCCGATGCGCTCGAACTCGTGCTCTTGCAGCACTCGCAGCAATTTGGCCTGAACGTCCATGGGCATCTCGCCGATCTCATCCAGAAAAATTGTGCCGGTGTGGGCCAGTTCGAAGCGGCCAATGCGTCGCTGGATCGCGCCACTGAACGCGCCGCGCTCGTGACCGAACAGCTCGCTCTCCACAAGACTGATCGGGAGGGCCGCACAATTTACCTTGATGAATGGCTTTTCCGCGCGTGCACTGTGCGAATGCAGGGCTCTTGCGATTAGTTCCTTGCCGGTCCCGCTCTCGCCGGTGATCAACACGGACGCTTCGGTCGGTGCCACGCGTGTGACTTTGGCCATGACTGGGGCAAGCCCCGCGCTCGCACCGATGATTTCCTCAAAATTATGGTCGGACTTGATCTCCTCTTGCAGGTACACGTTCTGCGCCGTGAGCCTGGCCCGTTCCTGCTCGAGCAAAACCTGTTGGGTGATGTCGATAAACATCGATCGAATGTAAGATCCATTTGGAGCTGCCTTGGACCACCACTGCACCCAAATGCGCTCCCCGTTGTCCGCGCGACGCAACTCGAGGACCCGATGTTCGGTGCGACCACCGATGCGGAGTCGTTCGAGGGCATCGCCCACGTTTTGTTTCGCTTCCGGGGTGTCGACCACCAGGGAAATGCCGCTAGTACGGCTCACTTCTTCCATGGAGATGCCCAAGATTTCGCGCGCCGCGCGATTGGCCCGAATAAAGCGCGTGTCCATATCTTCATGGACATAGGCCACGGGGGCTTCCTCGAATAAGTCAGCCATATCCTCATCGACAACCCCCCGGCCCGGGTCAGGCGACTGAGAGCTCGACATCGGCCACATCTCCTCTACGCAGGTTACCGTTCCCATTTAGCCGTCACATGATCTGTGACCCGGCGTGGCCACCACTTATTGCGGCCGGATGCTGACAACTGACTCTCTGCCTCAACATTTGGTGGGGAAGTATCGCCCACCGGCAATCGCCCCGCAAAACGCTTGTCGTTTACCGCTCTTTCGCCGATGGCACACGGCTTGCTTCTCACCAAGCAAAACCTGTTGGGCGAGACCCTGTGTTGGGTCGTGATTCGCCCGGGGCGAGTCAATAGAGGAGCGGCTAGACATGTATGCATGCGTATCCAAGATGACCTCCAGTGCGCGGTTTGAAGGGCTGTGCGCCCGATACCGACCTGATGTCTTTCGCTTTGCCCTTTGGCTCGCGCGCGACGGTGCAATAGCGGAGGACGTCGTTCAGGAGACATTCCTGCGCGCGTGGCGTGCGATAGACTCCCTTGCTGACCCGCAAGCGGCACGGTCTTGGCTGCTCGCCATCGCGCGGCGTGAACATGCTCGGCTGTACGAGCGCAAGCGTCATGCCACCGTCCCGTTGGATGAGCTTATCGCCAACGATGATCCTCAGCTCGCCTCAGTGACGAGCGAGGATCACTCCGACATCGGCGCCGCCATCTATTCATTGGATACCGATTACCGCAAACCCTTGGTACTGCATGCCCTGATGGGCTACTCCACGGACGAGATCGCCCTGCAGATGGGGCTCACCCGAACTGCGGTGCTGACCCGTCTACATCGCGCGCGACTAAAGTTGCGCGTGGTCCTCGGCACCACCGACATCGCGGATGGAACTTCAGCGGTGGGGGGCATCAAAGCGGCGCCTCAGAGCTGTGCCGCATGAAACTACGGCCGACCGCCGACCTTGCGGAACACGGTTGCTATTCCTATCGCAATAAAGCGAGTACGTGTCCGGTCTTGGTATATGAACTCCGAACTCGTATCCTCGGACGAATGAGTGTTATTTGCCTTCGGATCCTTTAAGAATGTTGCGCCACATCATTGCCCTGTCGATTTTGCTGACGAGCCTGTTCGCTGCGGGGGTACCCGCGCTGGCCTGCGGGGAAGTCATGCCTACGCGCGACTGCTGCCCGAATGGACCGAACTCGCCTTGCGGATCCGAGCAATCCAGAACCACTGAGGCAAACGGACTGGATTTTTGTTGTGCCGCTGGCGGTACTTTCACGACCACCACTGCGATAGCCACCTCGTCCAAGGAGTTGCGAAAGACTTGGGATCGTGCCGATCTCCCGGCGCTTCTCATCCTAGCGACCACTCTGATCACGACTTACGTTCGTTCGCCATCCGTCGATGAATTCTCCCTTGTTTCCCGACCTTTCTCCGACTCCACGCTCTATCTGAGCACCGGGCGCCTGCGCCTTTAACCCCGCCTCGTAGGCCAGTACCGGCCCGATTCTTCAATCCATTTCGGTCTGCGCGAATTTGCGTGCGTTCGTTACGCGCAACTCGAATTCGATTTGTCAGCACAGAGAGGCGACGTATGGTTACCAAAAGGAAGGTAGCGCTCGTTAGTGCGCTTACATCGACGATAGTGCTCGTCAGTACTGCGTCTCGGTCCGCATCGCTGGATGCACTACTTGATCCCCCGCATCACGTCGCCGAACGAGCGACGGACGACGCGGCACCCGCCTTGTCGCTGGATGAAGCGGTGCGGCTGTCGCTCATCGATCAGCCCATCCTGAGCGGGCACGAGGCGGTGATCAACGCCAACGAACGGCAGGCCATCGCCGCGGCGCAATTGCCCGACCCAAAGCTCTCCGGCGGTCTGAAAGAATTGCCGGTGGATACCAGGGAGGCTTTCAGCCTGCGTCGCGACAACTTCACCGAATTCACCGTCGGGTTGAGTCAGGAGTTCCCCCGCGCCGACAAGCGTCGGCTCAAGGGCGAGCGCAAGCAGCTCGATGCCGAGACCGAACGCGCGGCGCTCAATAGCGACCGGCGCGTCATACGCCGCGATGCCTCGCTCGCCTGGCTCGATGTCTATGAAGCCGAACAAGGACTGACGTTGGCCCGGAGCCTCTCTGTAGAAGCCGCCCTGCAAGTGCAGTCGCTTGAAAAGGACTACGGCAATGGGAAAGCTTCGCAGGCCGATTGGACGGCCGCGAAGGTCGACGCAGGCTTGGTGCAAGATAGGGAACACGATTGGTGGCACCGCTCGCTGCGAATGCGCGCAGGGCTCGCACGCTGGATCGGCGATGAGGCCCAGCGGCCGCTTGCGGTCAGTCTGTCGTTGCCCCCGCCGCCCAGTGCGCTGCCGGAACTCATGTCGGCGGTCGATCATCATCCTGTCATTGACGGATTGGACACACAGATCGACGCCTCGGCGACCGACATCGCTCTTGCCCGACAAGCGTACAAACCGGATTTTTCCGTGGAAGGGTATGTCGCTTACCGGCCCGGTTTCTCCGATTTCGTCGGTATCCAGGTGAGCGTTGGACTGCCGTATTTCACCAAGAACCGTCAGGACCCGGAACTCTCGGCCGCATTTGAGCGATCGCGCTCAGTTAAGGATCGTAAGCAAGATCTGTTGCGTCAGATGCATGCTCGGGTGAGCCAGGACTACCTCGACTGGCATCACTATCAGGAGCGGGTCGGCGAATTCGACACGGCGATCATTCCCAATGCCATGCGCCGCATCGAAGAGGCGCGCGGCGCGTACCAAGCGGGACGCGGCAGCTTCGACGCCGTGCTATTGGCCCGACGCAGCCTGCTCGATATTCAGTTGCAACGGCTCGCGCTCGCCGTCGAAGCAGCGCGCGCGCAGGTTCGCCTCCAGTATTTCGCTGCCCCTCAAGATCGCCCGGGAGAGTCCCCGTGAATCGCAGTTCTAATTTCCTGTTGTTGGGTTCCCTGATCGCAGGTGTAGTCGCTCTTGGCGTGAGCCTGTTGAAGCACGGTCACACCGAAAATCCAAAAGTCGGTGCCTGTGGCGACGGGGCACCCACTTATTGGTACGACCCGATGGTCCCGCAGCAGCGATTCGACAAACCCGGCAAATCACCCTTCATGGACATGCAATTGGTGCCGAAGTGTGCCGCCACCGCAGGGGCGCCCTCGAGCAGCGCGGCGCCGGCCGGCAGTATCGCCATCGATCCGCGCGTCGTCCAGAACCTCGGAGTGCGGATCGCCCCGGTCGAGCAAGGCAGCTTTGCCCGCACTGTCGACACCGTCGGCGTGGTGGCCGTGGATGAGCATCGGATCGAAGCGATCGAGGTTCGTCAGCCGGGCTGGGTCGAGGAACTCAGAGTGCGTGCGGTGGGGGATTCGGTGCGCCGCGGGCAGCGGCTCGCCGGGGTCTACGCGCCGGATCTTCTCGCGACCCAGCAGGAGTGGTTGATTGCCCGCAACTCGGGTGACCCGCGGCTGATCGAAGCCGCGCGGCACCGTCTCGCCTTGTTCGGTCTCTCGGCGATGCAGATTGCGCATATCGACAAAACCGGTCAAGCGGAGCGCCGCGTCGACTACTTCGCACCCTTCGACGGCTTTGTCATGGACTTGGGTGCACGTCAGGGCGCGGCCGTTGCGCCGGGGACCGTGTTATTTCAACTCGCTGCCCTGGACAGCGTCTGGATCAACGCCGAAGTGCCCGAAACACAGGCTGCGTGGATCAAGAAGGGTGATCCCGCGACGGCAGAGCTTCCGGCCCTACCCGGTGAATACTTCCAGGGCCAGATCGACTATCTCTATCCGGAGCTGATGCCGACCACCCGTACGCTGAAAGTACGAGTCGTTATCAAAAATACCGGCACGCGATTGCGCCCCGGCATGTTCGCAGCAGTGCATCTGCGCGGGACGACGCAGGATCAGGTGCTGTCGATACCCACGGAGGCGGTGATCAAGACCGGCACGCGCAGCGTCGTGGTCGTCGCCGACGACGGCACGCATTTTCGACCGGCGTTGGTGCGGGTCGGCGCGGAACACGCCGGCCGCTCCGAGATTCTCGATGGCGTAAGCGCCGGCCAGAACGTCGTCGCCTCCGGACAGTTCCTGATCGACTCCGAAGCGAGCCTGCGGGGGGCTTTCGAGAACCTCGCCGGATCGGAGCTCATGCCGGCGCCGTCGGCGCAGCCGCCGGATGGAGCGCGCTGACATGCTGGGCGCCCTCATTCGCTGGTCGATTCAAAACCGCCTCCTGGTGCTGATGGGCACCCTGCTGCTCACCGCCTGGGGCGTTCATGCAACGCTGTCGACGCCGCTCGATGCGCTACCCGATCTGTCCGATACCCAGGTCATCATCCGCACCGAGTTTCCGGGCCAGGCACCGCAGGTGGTCGAGGATCAGGTCACCTACCCCCTGACCACGACGATGCTGTCGGTCCCGGGCGCGCGCACGGTACGCGGCTATTCATTTTTCGGCGATTCTTACGTGTACATCATCTTCGACGACAAGACCGACTTGTATTGGGCGCGCTCGCGCGTGCTCGAATACTTGAATCAGGTGACCGGCCGACTGCCGCCGTCCGCGAAGCCGACGTTGGGGCCGGATGGCACGGGCGTCGGCTGGATTTACGAATATGCGCTCATCGATCACAGTGGACAGTACGACATCTCGCAATTGCGGGCGCTGCAGGATTGGTTCTTGAAGTACGAGCTGAAGAGCGTGCCCAATGTCGCGGAAGTCGCCAGTCTCGGGGGACTGGTCAAGCAATACCAAGTCGTGCTCGAGCCGGATCGCATGCGCGCGCTCGGAATCACCATCGACAAGGTGAAGTCCGCATTGCGCGATTCGAACAATGAGACCGGAGGGTCTGTCCTGGAGATGGGCGAGGCCGAATACGCGGTGCGTGCCACCGGGTACCTCAAGAGCTTGGACGATTTTCGCACCGTCCCGGTCGGCCTGGGTGCCGGTGGCACACCGGTGTTGCTCGGCGATGTCGCGCGGGTGCAGATTGGTCCGGAAATCCGGCGCGGCATCTCCGAACTTGACGGCAAGGGTGAAGCCGTTGGCGGCGTCATCATCATGCGGGCCGGAAAAAACGCGCTCGAGACCATTGACGCAGTGAAGGCCAAGATCGCGAGCCTGCAACAGGGGCTGCCGAAGGGCGTGGAAATCATCGCCACCTACGACCGCTCGGAATTGATCCACCGATCGGTGGCCACCCTGCGGAACCGGCTGATCGAGGAATTCATCGTTGTCACGCTGGTGTGCGCACTGTTCCTGTTCCATTTGCGCTCCGCGCTGGTTGCCATCGTCAGCTTGCCGCTCGGTATTCTGGCCGCCTTCTCGGTCATGAATTGGCAGGGTGTCAACGCCAATATCATGTCCTTGGGCGGAATCGCGATTGCGATCGGCGCCATGGTCGATGCGGCCGTGGTCATGATCGAAAACGCGCACAAACACGTAGAGGCCTGGAACCACGCCAATCCGGGGCGACGCCCGACGACGCTTGAGCAATCGAAGTTGATCGCGGAAGCCGCCGCCGAGGTGGGGCCGGCGCTTTTCTTCAGCTTAGTTGTCATCACGTTGAGCTTTGTTCCCGTCTTCACCCTCGAGGCCCAGGAAGGCAAATTATTCGGGCCGCTGGCGTTCACCAAGACGTACTCGATGGCCGCGGCGGCGGGGCTGTCGGTCACGTTGATCCCGGTCTTGATGTTCTACTTCATCCGCGGGCGAATCCCGGACGAGCGCAGCAACCCCCTCAATCGGGTGCTGATCGCGATTTATCGGCCGCTGCTTGAGGTGGTTCTGCGTCACCCCAAGATGACGCTGGGGCTCGCGGCGCTGTTCATCTTTCTGACCGTCGTCCCTCTCACTCAGTTAGGCAGCGAATTCATGCCACCCCTGGTGGAGGGGGACCTGCTGTATATGCCCTCGGCGCTACCCGGACTATCCGCCGACAAGGCCTCGCAATTGCTGCAGCAGACCGACAAGGTGCTCATGCAGTTTCCCGAAGTCGAGCGTGTGTTCGGCAAAATGGGCCGCGCCGAGACCGCGACCGATCCGGCCGGCCTGGAAATGTTCGAGACGACGATCCGTTTCAAACCGCAATCGCAATGGCCGAGCGGCAAAACCCAGGATCAGCTGATCGATGATATGAATGCGGCACTGACCATACCGGGGCTGTCGAATCTGTGGGTGCAACCGATCCGCAATCGCATCGACATGCTCTCCACCGGCATCAAAAGTCCGGTCGGCATCAAGATCGCCGGGCCCGACCTAAAGGTGATCGAGCGAATCGGCGAGCAGGTTGAGGCGACAGTCAAAGTCGTGCCGGGCACCCGTTCGGCGTACGCCGAACGCGTCCGCGGCGGACGCTACATCGAAGTGCGTATCGACCGCATTCGTGCGGCACGCTTTGGCCTGAGCCTCGCCGACGTGCAGCAGGTCGTGGCGCTGGCGATCGGCGGTGAGGACGTCGGCGAGACGGTCGAGGGCTTGCAGCGCTTTCCGATCAACCTCCGCTATCCCCGCGAGCTGCGTGATTCGGTCGACAAGCTTCAGGTGCTGCCGATCGTCACGGCAGCGGGTGCAACGACGACACTCGGTGCCGTGGCCGATCTTGTCGTCACCGATGGTCCCCCGCAGTTGCGCAGCGAGAACGCACGGCTCAACGGCTGGGTGTACGTCGACATCAGCGGCCGCGATCTGGGCCGGTATGTGGCACAGGCGCAGAGGCTCGTGAGTCAGCGTGTCAACCTGCCTCCCGGATACACGATAACCTGGTCCGGACAATTTGAGTACTTGGAGCGCGCGGCCAAGAAGCTGCAACTCGTCGTGCCGTTCACGCTGGTCATCATCTTTATACTCCTCTATTTGACCTTCAGAAGTTTCGCATCCGCGGCGCTGATCATGGGTACTTTGCCCTTTGCGCTGGTGGGCGGCTTCTGGCTGCTGTTCTTGCTGGGCTACAACCTTTCCGTCGCCTCCGCCATCGGCTTCATCGCGCTGGCCGGCGTCGCGGCGGAATTCGGGGTCATCATGCTGATTTATCTCGATCATGCGATCGCCAAGCGGCGCTCGGCAAACCAGTTTCGCACCGTCACGGACTTGATCGAAGCGATCGAAGAAGGCGCGGTACTCCGGGTGCGGCCGAAGGCGATGACGGTCGCGGTGATTATCGCGGGCCTCTTGCCCATCATGTTCGGCGGCGGCACGGGTTCGGAGGTCATGCGGCGGATCGCAGGGCCCATGGTCGGTGGCATGGTCACGGCGCCGATCCTTTCGATGCTGGTACTGCCGGCGGCGTATCTACTCATTCACCGGCGCTCACTCGCCGAAGCGACACCTTAAGACACGGAGCCCATGATGTTGATCAAAGTTGCCCATCCATACCCCATCAGACCATCGGAAATAACCCCGGATACGGTGTACGCGGGTCGACGACGCTTTCTTCTGCAAGTCGGACTTGCGACGGCGGGTGCGGCGCTCGCCGGTTCTGGGCGGGCTGAGCCCGTCGCTGCCGATGCGAATCTTGCGCCTCTGACCGTGGAGCGCAAAAGTGAGATCGCGGGAGGCGAGAATGTCACGGCGTACACCGACATTACGCACTACAATAATTTCTACGAATTTGGCACCGCCAAAGAAGATCCGGCCCGCAATGCCGGCCGGCTGCGCTCGCGACCCTGGTCGGTGGTCGTGGACGGCGAGTGCGAGGCGCCGGGCCGCATCGACATCGAGGAGTTGCTCAAACCCCAGGCCTTGGAGGAGCGCATCTATCGGCATCGCTGCGTCGAGGGCTGGAGCATGGTGGCCCCCTGGATCGGTTTGCCGCTGGCCGATCTGCTCAAGCGTTTCAGGCCTACATCGAAAGCAAAGTACGTTGCCTTCACAACTTTGTACGATCCGGAGCAAATGCCCGAGACCGCTCGCGGCGTGCTCGACTGGCCCTACCGCGAAGGCCTGCGCATCGATGAAGCCATGCACCCGCTGGCTTTCCTGTCCGTGGGGCTCTACGGGCGCGTGCTGCCGAATCAGGATGGCGCGCCACTGCGCCTGACGGTGCCCTGGAAGTATGGCTTTAAAAGCATCAAGTCCATCGTCAAGATTCACTTCGCGGAGCGTCAGCCGGAAGCCACGTGGAATAAGCTGGCACCGGGGGAATATGGTTTTTACTCGAACGTAAACCCCACAGTCGATCATCCGCGCTGGAGTCAGGCGCACGAGCGGCGACTGGGCGAATTATTCAAACGCAAAACACTGATGTTCAACGGTTACCCGGAAGTGGCGTCGCTCTACTCGACCATGGACTTGAGGGCTTTCTTTTGAACCTCTGCGAGCCGGTGGCATCATTGCCACCGGCGGGTGTGAGCAAGCGACTAGGAGTCTGGGCGGCTGGAACCTCCTAGGCGGCTTTCTCGACTTTCACAGCCGGGACGTCGATGTCGGTTTTCGCCACTTCATTGATGTAGTTGGTCCAGGTGTTGAGGGCGACGTGCGATTGCGCGCTCGGCTATCACTTCCGCGGTGAATTGTGGTTGCGCTGGCGATCGTCCTATTGTGGAAAAATACAGCAGGAAAAAGTCCTGCCGATTCTGCTATCAGAATCGGCAGGAGATTACCGCTCGAGTGTGCTCGTCAATCGAGACGTTGAACAACAGGGCAATTGATGGCAAAGCCCGAACTGCCGAATGCAGCGCCCCCCGGACCCGTGATCAAACCGTCTTGCACAAAGGTGAGGATTTGAAATTCCTCACGAAGCTGTCCGCGAAAGCCCCGATCGATTGCATCATTAGTCCAGGTATACAACTGGGCATCCCATGCTGGGCTGTAATCCAGGGCGACCGTCGGGATCCCACCTAAGACATTATTTGGCCGAAAGCCATCTGCCAGGTCAGCCGACAAGCCCTGCCGTAGCGGGTTATTGCAAGAGCCCGATTCCGGTCCGTTGGTCGCAAGAAAAATGCGCTCGACGGGACTCGCAAAGCTGTCGTCGTGGCCCAGCAGGAGTTTCGCCATCAACGGAGCGAAGGTGTTGTGTTCGATGGCTGCCGCAAGCGGGATGGTGGCGTCCATCGAGAGATACCATACCGGGCGGCCAAAGCTAAAGCCATTGATCAAATTCAACGTGACGGTCATGTTGGTTGGATCGATCGCTACAACCTGGTCGTGTATCTTCGAATAATCCACATGACCATTGGGGAAATTGATCTGGCTGGCATCGACATCGAACGCCACCATCGGTGCGTTGTAGATCACATTGGCCGCGTTCACTATCCTCACAAACGGACTATAGTTGGCATCCCCAACAGATCCCGGTGTGAACGACTTGGGAGGGAATTCGGCGCCAGCGGGACCAGGAACAATATTGCGCTTGGGCGCAAAGTTGACCGTGCCTTTGTCAAATACGATGTCGCCATTGGCATCGAGATTTCCAGTCCTCGCTGCTTGCGATGCAAAGGTAAGTTTGGCGGAAAAGTTCAAACCCAGTTCAGCCGCGACGTCGGAGTTATCGACGTCGGTTAGGATGTACCAAATCGGCTTATTCGTGCCTGCCAAACGCCCTTTGTACAAGGGGAGTGTTATCGTTCCGTGCTTAGCGTCGACCACTCCGCTGTTCAATAATTGGACGGGTCCGACAAGACTGCGATTCGTATCCGACGGCGGCGGACCGAAATAGCTCAGTGGGATAGATGCTCCGACTGACGGTGGGGCGGGAAACAAATTACAACCAGGCCCCGGCCCAATCGCGCCGCCCCCGGGTCCCTGCTCTGAATTGACGGTGGACGCAGTCGCCGCCAACGCCACGGCCGGCTCCAGCGTCGTGGCCGGCTTTGCGACCAAACGCTTCGCTTGAACGTGCATCGCCATTGCTTCCGGAGAGAGTGGCTCCCTGGTCAACGGCGCGACTTCTGCCATGGCGAGCGATGCAACAAGACTCCCCAGGAATAGACTGCTCAAAGTGACGGCGACTCGACCGCTCGCGAAAACATTCAGTCGGGTCGAACTTTCGGCTGGTCTTGTACTCGATATCGAAGGGCTGCGAATTAGCGATTGCATTTTGTGCTCCTGATAGTGAAGGGTGCGCATTCACAACTAATGGGACCCGCCCACCGGAACGGTCGGTCAAGTCCAACATTGCGTTCTGAATGACCAGCCTAAGACGCGCGCGGTACGGAAAAGTTACAGCGAGTGGTCTTCGTTGCCGCTAGGAGTTCGAGTTGCGGCAGCTCGGCTTCATCCCGATTCGACGCGTCGACGCAAAACTGATGGTTAGCCGCCGAGCTTCCGTGCCAAGCTCGCCTTCAGGCGCTCGCTGAATCCTGCGGGCATATCAAACGCGCGGCCATCGCCGACCAGGCGGATAACATTGCGAGTCCCATCCAGAACGGCAACGCAGTGTTTGCACGTCTTGAAATGTTCGTCCATTCGCTGGCGGAGCGCCGGCTCGGCCTCGTCGTCGATATAGTTCGACAATTCCCGCCAAATCTCAACGCAACTGATCTCTTTGGTGGCCACGTTACCAGGGTCTCACTGTCTTCCAACTCCCGTTTCCGGTGCTCCATGCCCGTCGAGTCACGGGCGCCAGTGCATCGCGTATCTTCAATCTTACCCGAAGCAATCGAGTCCAACCGATGGACTTTGGTGTCCCGAGGGTATTGCAAGGCGATTGGGATATTGTTCGGCCAACGGATTGCCGTTCAAGCTGTATTCAGTCGCACTGCCAAAATAATCGCTGTCCATCCCCTCAGGCCCGGTGCGATCCTAAACGAGAAGCCGCAGAGGCCGAGCGCGGCAGCGCGGCCGGCAGGCGCGCACTCGGTTCAATGAATGGACGGTTCGCATGCATGAGGAAGGCGAGGCCGGCACCGACGGGCAGCAGCAAGATCGAGCCGAGGAAGGGCAGAGTCCAACTTCCGGTCCAGTCGACCATCGCACCAAAGATGTAAGGCGAGATTATGCCCGAGAGGCCAAAGCCGAAATTCATCATGCCGCTCGCGGAGCCGGCATAACGCGGGGCTATGTCCATGGGCACGGACCAGAGCGGGCCAACGATCAGTTCGACGAAGAAGCATGCACCAGAGAGGCAGATTGCCACCGTGGTCAGGTTCGACGCGCTGACTACCGGAACGAGAAAAGCGAAGCCTCCCAGCATGCCGACGATGATGACATTGCGGCGTGCGGCGCCAATATCGCCGGTGCGCCGATAGATCCAATCGCTGGCGGCTCCGCCCACCGAATCGCCGACCACACCGGCTAACAGAACTCCGGCGGTGAACCAGGCCGAATGCCTAAGATCGAGGTGATAATTCTTTGCGAAAAAGCTAGGGATCCAGGTCAGAAAAACCCAAAGCGTCCAGCCGTAGCAGAAATCGACGGCGGTTACAGGCAGCATTCGCCGCATGAGCGCGATCCATGGCACTCGAGCCGCCTTGGCTGAGGTCGGGCGAAGTTCGGCGATGGAGTCGGATGACATACCAGGATGCTGACGCGGATCATCGCGGAAGCGCCAGAGCCATAGCACCACCCAGATGAGGCTGATGGCTCCGAGTACCACGAAGGAAGCGCGCCAGGAAAGGCCCAAGACCAAAGCGGCAACGAGCGGCGCGCTTGCGGCGTTGCCCAGTCGCGCGGCGGCGTGGATGATTCCCTGCGCAAAACCCCAGTTTTTTTTGGGCAGCCACGATGCGAGCGCGCGTGTTGCAGTTGGAAAGGCGGCTCCTTCGCCGAAACCGAGTGCCAGCCGAGCTGCCATCAAGGATGTCAGCCCTCCAACGAGGCCGGTGAGCATGGTCGCGGCACACACCATCACGCCGGACAGAGCCAGCACGCGGCGCGCGCCGAGGCGGTCGCCGAGCCAGCCGCCGAGCAACTGCAAGATGGTATAGGGCCACGCGAATGCCGATACCGCCAAGCCGAAATCGGCATTGGAAATACCGAGCTCCAACGTCATTGCCGGTCCGGCGGTGGCGATGTTTACCCGATCGATGTAGAGCGTCAGATACATCAGGCTGATGATGCCCAGCACCTGATTCGGAACGCTCAGGCTGGATTTCGTCTTCGCATCGCTCACACGATCACGCCGACGGTCTCGTTTCCGCCTTGATCTGCGTTCGATGCATGATGCGTCGGTCGGTCGCGTTGAACGGCTCGCGCCGATGCATGACGCAGCGATTATCCCACATCACCAGATCACCGACCTTCCAATGGTTGTACCAAGTCAACTCATCTCGAGTCGCAAACGCCCAGATCTCATCCAGTAGCGCCTCAGATTCTGCGAGCGGCAAACCTTCGATATAAGCATTGCGGCGCCGCCCCAAATAGAGCACGCGGCGACCGGATTCCGGATGGGTGCATACGAGCGGATGCAGTGCTCCCGGCGCCTTGACCGGATCGTCGGTAGCGGTAACGCCATGTCGCACATAGCCGCCGCTGTTATAGGTTCCGTCATGCTTGACGCGAAGCCCGGCGAGCCGCGCTTTCAGCGCTTCGGGCAAAGCCTCATACGCCGAGTACATGTTGACGAAACCGGTTTCGCCACCAGCCGCCGGCACTTCAAGCGCGTACAACACGCTCGCCTTCGGCGGATCTACCTGGTAAGACATGTCGGTGTGCCAGACCGCCTCGCCCGAACCGAGGCTACCGATAGGATGACCGTTTTCGACCACGTTCGAGACGACGTAGAGTTCGGGGTAGCCTTCGACGAAGCGCTGTCCGGTCTCTTGGTTCGGGGCGACGTCGAGGCTGCCGAATCGTCGGCTGAACGCGATCAGCTCGGCGTCGGACAGCTGTTGGCCGCGAAACAGGAGCACCTGATGATCGATCCAGGCGCGATGAACCAGGCGGAATTTGTGCTCATCGAGCTGCCGCAAATCGAGCCCGCGGATTTCGGCGCCGACGCCGCCATAGCTTGGCACGATCTCGATTGCTTGGACTGTATTGGGCAGGGGCGGGGCTTGTTGCGGTTGCTGCATGATCGGGTGCTCGTCAGAGATACCACGGTAAGCAATATCGAGACCGGGGCAAACTAACGTTTGCTTATCTGCATATATTGCGTGTGAAGCTCTTGCGCAGGTCGTTTGCGCCTGTGCGAACGGACTCTGGATAAGTAAGGATGCACGCACGGCCAAGAGGGAACAGTTCCTGACGAGCGTCGCAATAAACCCAGTGCTATTCCGGTCACTTCATGCAGGAGGCCTGCACCCATGATCACGAGGCGAATTAAAGGTTAAGGACCGGTTATGAACGCCGTATTCATTCGCCACGTCTCGATATAGTTCCGCACTCAAGCTTGGAGTCATCATGAAATTCCATCTACGGTTGATTGGGCTATTTGGCATGCTGGTGGCAGCGCCGGTGTTTGCCGGCATCCCCGATACTCCTGAGCAGGTGCAGCCGCTCTCGGTGGGCGCTCGCGCGCCGATTTTCGCGGCCCGCACGACGGAGGGCGCGCTACGGACCTTTCAGCCCGACAGTTACAAGAAGCCCACGGTCGTGCTGTTCTATCGAGGCGGCTGGTGTCCGTACTGCAACGCGCAACTGAGCGACTTGCACAT
>Ga0210389_10000599_pt1 | contig 31807 bp, 54 predicted proteins | sample IncBWH28OmetaG_FD_160127 | JGI IMG/M metagenome (GOLD analysis project Ga0210389, IMG submission 160127) | Forest soil microbial communities from Barre Woods Harvard Forest LTER site, Petersham, Massachusetts, United States - Inc-BW-H-28-O ... | reverse complement strand
GTGGGGGTGGAGCGGGTGGCATAGGCGGCGGTATACCCGCTTGCATAGGGTCGCCCGTTGGTAGGGGTGGACCCGATGTATGAGAGGGAATACTCGCGTCCACCATCCACGGTGGCTGACCTTGTGCCGCACCAGCACGATGCGCTTCCATAACCCCTGCCAAGTGCGCTCGGTTCGCATGTATGCCTGCCAAGTGCGCTTGTACCGCTTTACTAACTTCCTCTTGGATGAGTTGGTTGATGGCGTCAAGGATGGGTGGGGGAATGTCAGGATCAGTCGGCGCTTCAAGTGACCACGGCCTGTCGGCACCAAGATACACGTCTCGGAGAAGGCTCGACGTACCGCGGCACTTCTGAGCGATAATGCGCGCATAAACAGATGATCCACCAAAGCGCTTGATCTCCTCAATGATCTCTGGCTCGTACACGCCATTGAAGGCGCGTAGGGCGCGCATCAAGCGAGCAGACCAGCCGGAGGCTGTGTCGTCGCGATGACGCCGCATCATAATGAATTGATCTGTGATGAAGCCCGCTAACCCAATCATCCCTTGGGTGAGGCGGTACATATCGGGGGGCGGTGCAGCTTGGGCCGACCGCGTACTGTCATTCAGTTGAAACTGTGCCTGTGTCGCATCGCGACTTACGACGCGCAAGTTCCCCGGTAAAGCCATAGCATTTTTACGTCTGCTCTTAACTGTTAGCAGTTAACGCAAGCTACGCTTTACGCACACTATACGCTTGAAACCCTTGACAAGCCCCCTTAAGTGTGTTACTTAAAACACACCTAAAACGGGCCATTATGCATATAATAGGCCAGTTGTCAAGTGGGTTTCGGAAAATGGTAAATAAATCTTCATCTTCTGAAATAGCGAAAACAGGCTATTTAGATGAAGATAGGTTGCGGCAGTTAGCAGTAGAACTCGCCCGCGATATCCATGAACCAAACGCTATTCTCAAACATCTCGGCTTAAGCGAGGATGATTACAACGTTATCAAAGATACACGCGCATTTAAGAATATGTATAATCTAGCGTTGGGTGAATGGAATGCAGCGAGCAATACACCCAAGCGGGTTAAGCTCAAAGCTGCGGCAATGACAGAAGAAGTGTTGCCCATGTTCTATGCCGATATAGCGGAACGCAAAGAAAGCTTAACGGCTCGCGTAAGCTTGCTCCAGACCTTATCTAAGATAGGGGGTTTGGGCAACCCAGAACCGTTGCCACCGGGTGGAGGTAATCACCAATTCTTTAAACTGGAAATCCATCTGCAAGGGCGCAAAGACCCGATTGTTATTGATGGACAGCCCTTAACTGCCAGCAGTGATATGGATGTGGTTGGGTATGGTATACCAATGGAGGCCGTGAATGATCAAGAAGGGCAAGAAGCTAGCGAAGCAATTGGTGAAAGACTTAACGAAAGCCCTCTCGCCGCAAACGAACCGTTTGACGAGTTCTAAAGAAAGCGCAGAAAGGAAATCTGGGGGAGGTGGTTACTCCTATCTGCCGGTCCTCGCCATGCGATGGAAGCAGATGACAATAAATTACTATTATGCCGAGCCAGAGGGTTGTTCTTATGTTGTCAATCGCAGAAACGGTAAGTTTAGTTGCTACTGGATAGCAAGTGTGAAAAACGATGATAAACCAGATGCAATCATATTGGGTGATATGTTTATGAACGTATACGAAGCGCAAGAAGTGTGCGAGGCATGGGAATATGAGCGTGTGAAGGGGATAGAGAATGGATCAGCGACCCAAAAGCTCATTGAATAAACCAGAGAGCATAATGATTCTTGAACGAGTAACAAAATTACTCGACAGGATTTATCCTAACCCTACACACATACAAAAAGCTTATGTTGCCAACGCCCTGCTTATGATTGCAGCGCGCATGATGGCGAATTGGCCCGACCATATCATTGATGATTTCATCGCGTTATGGAAGCAAGAGGTTATGAAAGCGAGAGGTAAACCTAATCCTCCAACCCCGCCTCTTTCCTCATAAGATAATCCAACGCCTCTTCCATACCCATAATCCGTACATGTAACCAATGCACATACCACGATAAAGAGAATAACCACAAACCTACTATAAGAACGATCCATAACATATTATCTGAACTTCCATGTATGCCCATATTGGTTCTTTTCGACCACTGTCATCTGATCGGTCTTCAGTATCTGCACAGTAAACTGATTGTCTTGTATAGCGGTTATGATAGCCGGTATCCACACTTCCTTAACATCGGGAACGCCCATATCATACCTTCGCTCATAGTCGAACTCAAGCCGCTTGAGCAATATAATTCCATCAATTAATAATTTATTCTTTAAGTCCACGCTAGCGCGCTTACCCTTGGTCTAGGACGAATAATTTTTCTTCTGTTAACCACTCGCCCCAGCAACCATGAATAAGCGCTCATCGACCCGGCAATCAAACAAACGTATTGCAGCGCATCGGAGACATGCGAGAAATTGTTCTTATCGGGTATAGAGCGGGATTGATCGTATCGATCTTTGGTATACCGATACCCCCCGTTCATCGCCTGAACTAGAGTAGGACATTTAGCTCGGTCAAATAGGACAGCCCCTCCTCCATCGATTTGTCGAAGCAGCATAGCCTCAACGCTTCGGATACGCGGGTCAATGTCGTTTGTCGGCGCACGCTCGGCGGGAAGGCCAAGCGAGGTAAGAAGATCGAAATGGTTAAGCTCAAAGAGACTGTCTTTGTACTCTCCACTGGGATCTCCAACAACAACAATCGGCAGTCCAGCGTAACGCTCCGTGAGCAATGCCGGAATAAGATTTTGCTTGACGTGCTGTTCAAGGCCGATATCAACTCCTGCGACCTCTTCCAAGCACTGGAGCCTTCCTCGGTGATCGAGTTGAGTGATAAGTGACCAAGGGTTTCGTCCAAAGTCTTGGCCCACAACAAGTAGCCGCGCGGGAACAGGCGATAGGGTTTCTCGGACGTGGAACTCATAACGGAAGCTTTCTTGGTATACAGCGGAACCTGAAACGTCCCTGCCAAACTCAGCCATAACATAACGTCTAATATAATCTTCTGTGCCTAACGTTGCTAATCTATTGTAATACCCTCGCCCCTGCGCTATACGTGCGGGATGCCCCTCTGGTAACATTAACGTATCGGCAGTCTGATCGAGGTGATCTAAGTTCTCAGCTTCAAAGCTCAGACCGCTAGGCTGACGAAACACCTGCCACAAAGGAGGCGCATTTAAAATAAAATCGCACCATGGCGTATTCACGATTGGCATATTGGTATCGGCTATGATCCCTCGCCATGTTGGTGCGCCAAACTCTTCATTGGGAAACCGGCCACATCGTCCGGCAATATGAGATAAAAGACCTATATCGATCTCAGAAGCTTCGTTTATGTAGGCCCCAGTTAACTGTGTAGAGAGTAGACGTTTTATATCTTCAGGGTTCTCTAGAGGGATATACATCCACTCGCTATATATGTCACCATAATCTACATACATCGTGCTTTCAGACACTCGCCAATCCGCAAGCGCACCGAACCAACCTCTCGCATCTTTTAGGACTGTGGCCTTGGCGTCCTTGAGTGATTGTCGGATAATAGCCCAGCGAGAATAACGTCTACCGTCAGAGGCGGGAGCTTGTTCTCCCATACGTCTGGCGATCTCAACCAAGCATGCAGTTGTCTTGCCCGATCCGACAGGTCCACATAAGAGCCGCCCAAAAGCATCGCTCTCCAAGAATCGGGATATTGTGGGAGGTGCATAATATGTCCAGCCGCGTTGGACGGGCGTGTTCGATTGCATGCGTTGCCTTGTAACTCTCTAGCATGTAAGCGTACGCAAACATGCTACACTTAGAACGCACACACGCTACGCATGGCAACAGAAAAGAACTAATGTAGCCCAAACAAGTATATGATAATCTGACCACCATAAGCAATCGAGAATGCAATTGCTAGGATAATCAGCGGATCGAACCTCATTTCGTTAACTGCCAGCAGTTAAGAAAAAGCCCTCCCCGCCAAGGCAATGAAACGGGGAGGGCTAAAAACGAGGTTTACGTGGGCCGTGACCCCGTATCCCATATTTACTATATCTGATGGGATATGTCAAGTATGTTTTTTCAGAAAAATTCACCCCCAAAAATTCTGGAAAGAGGGGTTGACTTTCTCTTATTCAGAAACAAACGCATTGCGTTTGCGAAATGTTCCTGATTCGTACACGGGCTGTTCACTGATGTTCGTATGACTGACACATGACGCTTTTGTGATGGTTGTGTGATAGTACTGTGTTTATATGTATGAAAGGGTTTTGAGGGCCAGGTCTATTGCACGACTACCTAAGCGCCGCCCGCGCTGGTACATTGAATGGTCCAGAGCCCATGGTGGGGCTCTGGACCTAGTGTGTCGCTCTTACTTCGTAAGAGCGTTGAACGATACCGCTTTGGCGGAAGCCTTCGGCTTGTCGTCATCAGGGACGATAGCCATGGACAACTTGCCGAAGTTGTATCCGAACACCGCCTTGGAACCGGCTGGAACACGGCCCTTTAGGGCCGTCTTGAACACCGCCTCAAACGCTTCGCGTTTGTCGGCTGCGAGCTTCCGTGCGGCCAGATACTCGCTGTAGGGCTTCGACAGTTGGGCGGGAAGCGTCGTGGTATCAACTTCCGTCCAATCGCCCTTAGCAACCTTGTTCGCATATGCCATGTGATCTACTCCGTTATGGACCGCCATCGGTCCTGCCAGCCAAGCGGCGGGGAATTTTGGCCGCCGCTTGGTATCGGTTAACTGCTAGCAGTTAGTGCGTTGCCGAGATAAACGGGAGGTGTATATACTCTTGCTGCGCAACCCTATCGGATATAACCCTGTATTGGTTTGTATCCAAATCGAGTATATTTGCAGCGTAGCAGTAAGCTTCACCGCGAGTAAATGAACCAATCACGTGGTCAGCGTACAGAATGAAATAACCACGATACTCGACGTTCTTGCTCACATAGTCTTCCATTTGATTTCTCTACTAGGTTAGAGGGCTGCGGCTCGCTGGCCGCGCTGGCAAGCGGCGGGGAGATACATGGCAAGAAAATAACATTAATGTTATCGTTAATGTTAAATATAGATAGCTTCTTATTAGTTATTAGATATTAGATTTTACACTTTCCTATATACTGGAGTAATCCATTTTTAAGGCAGAACCCAAACGTCAAGTTGACATAAACCTCTCTATACTTATCTCTTTAATTTTTGAAAACCCATCTAATAAGAGTTTGTAATTAGATTTATCAACGATTTCAATGACTTACAATAGGATGCTCACCTTATCTAATAAGATCTAATAATCGCTAGCGGCGGGCCGTCGCGTCGTTGACTGCTAGCAGTTAAGCCGAAATGCCTTAATGTTGACGTAATTTTTCCTTAATTTAAACATCATTGTGGTATAATGATGTCAACGTTGAACACAAACATTAAAGTTTGATGTTTGCATCAACCTAAACTTAAATGTTGGAGATCAAGTTATGCCTCAAGGTGAATATCTACGTAAACATGCAGATCCACGTAAAATCTGCGAACGTCTCAACGACGAAATTAAGCGTCTTTCATATCAATGTAAAACAGATCGGCAGAGAGAACTAAACAACTTTCTTTTTCTTGCCGCAACTGAGCTTACGAATACTTTCAACTCGACGGCAGAACCTTCACTGCAAGCAGTTAATGGGGGCGATCATGGGCAATAATCTAAAAGCTGTAAAACTGGCATATCAAGCTTTAGAAGCTATAAGCCAATTACAATCATTAGAAACTAAGATGGATCAAACTCCAGAAGATAAAAACGCAACCTTTGAATTATACAAAGATGTAGAGCGGCTTACTTGTTGGTATGAAGAACGCTTATCACCAGAAGAGTGGAAGGAATTACGTTCAAGCAAATAAAGGAACACAACAATGAAATCGGGAACGTTTGCGCTGTTGGTGCTTTGTGCCGGGGTGGTTGTGTGGTTGTATTTATCACACCACACCGTATCAATTAGCATACCTACACCAGCACTACCAGTTTTAACTCAAGATCGAGCGGAAGTGTTGCTATGTGACAAGGAGGTGGACCTATTATTGCACAGTAAAGATCCAATAGAAATCGCACGGGCTGGTATTATTATCCAATCCGTCAATTGCGGGATAGGTAAAAGGTTATAGCACCATACTATTTTTCGGTTTTTCACGCGAACCGTGCAACCGCCGCGTGCGAAATTTCGGGTCAGCCGAACGATTTTGCAACCGCTGGTTAGTTGACTTGCTCACTGCCAGCAGTTAAACTATGGGCTGGTGCAGGATAGTATACTACAAATTAACTTGACAGGTGGTGACGCACCCAGCATCTGTACGTATAATGAAAGGCAAACAACTATGGCACAAGGCAAGCGTAAGGTTAATCTGGGTAATGGGAACAATGTTGCTCCCACCCCCGTTGAAAATACATCTGCGAGCGAGGTGCTTGCAGGTCTAGCGCAAGAGGGCGCAGATACAACTCAAGAAAGCACTCCACCTATGGCTGAACAAACTTATACTACAGAAAACGTGATGCCTCTTCCTGATGCTCCAATCCCTAATGGGGAGGTGGAGGTGGATGAGGACTTGGTTGGTGCCGGTACTGGCGTCAATCAGCGCTCGTCCATCGCGGATAAGCGCAAGTTCTATATCAACGAAATTCGCAAGCTTGGTCGCGCTTACCAAGGGGCTGCGGTTTCTACCCTTGGATTGGCTGAAAAGCTGCTCGAAGGGACTGTGATCGACGCATTTGCTTACGCTGAATTGCCCAATGGCATGAAGCAGGATGATGCGCTCGAAATGTACAAGCTGTTCCGTATGCCCAACAAGGACAGCAAGCCAATCGATGTCTCTTCGACCGACTTCAACTCGAACGTCGCGAAGTATCGCAATATTATCTGCCTCGGCATGAACCATAAGAGCGACGCACAACAGTGGTTCGGGGAGGTGATCGACGTTATCGAGGAGAAAACCGCCTCTCCCGATATCAAGAAGTCGATGAAGAACCTTCGCGGCACATTTGAGTTTCTTGCCGATGTTGTGCGCGAGCAATTGGATCGGGACGGCAAGGGTGGCGGGTCTGCGCCTCTTATGGACGAGGATGAGATCTTCAAGTCCTTGCTCAAGAAGGACAAGGTGTTCAATGACGACGCCATTACGGCGTTGGTTGAAGCTTACAAGAAGCTCAACTTGGCGCGTGACGGCAAAACGCCGTCTAAAAGCGGCAAGGGTGGGTTCGTCGGTATCAAGGATCAGCAACTTGTGGATATCATCCAGACGCTGCAAGATTATGCGTTCAATGATCTCGATCCCGGCAATGCTAACCGCTTCAAGGCGGCAACTGCCAAGCAGAAGCGCACTCGGCGCGTGATCAAGGCGCCTACCGCAACACCGGGTAATGGCGCGGACCAGACGGTATCCGATGAAGAGGTGGAAGCTCAACAGATGGGCGACCAAGAATGATTAACTCTTCAGTTGCTCACACTGCGCAAGCTTGTGTGAGTTAACTGCAAGCAGTTAACAAGCCGTGGAGCTAATCACTCCACGGCGTTTTTGTATCCTCAAACCAGTAGGTAATCAAATGGACACACTTATCAACCTTTCCGCTGCTTTCATTGGTATTGCTATCCTCGTTTTATTTATCGGGTCTGCATTAGGTGGGTCGGATGATAACGTATGGATAGTAGCTGGTGTTATCCTCGCTGTTATTCTTCTCATTGGCGCTTAATGGAGATAAGTAATGGACAACAAACACAAAGATGCTATCTATAATTCGCTAATGGATATCAAGGTCAATGTGCATATTGCAATTGAAGCGCTAGAGGTGAACGATACCAAAAGTGTATCGAAGTCCATGGGTTTTATTATTGAGCGCTTGCATGTTATTCATAATACTATGGGTTATGTTGCAATGGATGCGCTGATGGATAAGATCGAGGCGTTGCCATTTGATGAGGGATACGCTTTAGCAGCAGAAGCAATCAAAAACAACCCTCATATCATCTTCTATGATAGGATGGCACAATGGACAAAGGATCACATTAAGTTAATTCATACCAAGCTCAAGGAGAAAGGAGAATGAAAGGTAAGATGTATCTTGCATTCAGCGCTGGACTGAGTGCTAGACGTGCTGAATTGGCGATGACTTCTAACCCTTTTGGCACAGATACCGCAGAGCAGCGCAAATATCACGCAGCATGGCTCAATGGATGGGAGACGGAGGATAGGTTCATAAGGATAAGAAATGACAAGGCAGGATTACCAAAGGATCGCTAAAATCCTCTATCAGCACCGCGTGCCAAAGCGCGATAGTGTGGAGTATCACCACAATTGGCTGAATACGGTGAAAGCCTTCGCCATTATGCTGCAAGAAGACAATCCACAATCCTTTAACCGTTCTACGTTCTTCCAGCATTGTGGCGCAGTGAGTGGTGATGCTGCTATGTTCCTCCAGCTAGTGGATGCAAAGAAATGAAACAGAATGAGTTCAAGAAGTGGGCAAAAAAGCATGGTTTGTGGCCTAACCATAAGCTCCGCATAAAGCTTGGTACTGCGCCTCTTCCACCAGCTAATAACAACATTAGCTGTATCAAATTACCACCTCAACCTAAGTAGGCAACATATGAAAGAGAGCCAGATCAAGCGTATCGTCGTTCTGCGTCAGACGCTAAGGGATTGCGCACGTCCCTTGCGTGATCTTGAGTTGTTGCGCGAGGTAATGGACGAGTTGATGACCATATTGCTGAATGAACCAAGTGATGAGCGCAATATCTATATCAACGATCCACGCGACTAACTGCTAGCAGTTAACCCAACCAGTAGAAGGAAATATTCTGATGCCGTACTATCGCCATGATTGCTTCAATCCGCATTGTTGCCACTATGCAGGATCGAGCGAAGAGTTGAAGGTCGATGTCTATACCTATCGCAACCTGCATGAGAAACCCTCCATGATCATTCGCAAATCAGATGAGGGCCATGATTACCTCTGCATGGAGGTGGAGTTCTATCGGGATATTGAGAAAGCTGAGTTTGATGCCGGTCTTGATCTTAAAGCTCTCAGCGATCATTACAATCTGATCAATACTGCACTGCGTATATACGACGCTTATGTGGCTTGCGAAAATCGGAAGACGACTATCACAACTTCCTAATTTTAGGGATTGACAGTCGTAGACAAGGGTGGTAGCCTAAACAGAAAAAGGATGTCAAGGCAATGGGTATATTTGGGTGGTCTTATCCTCCCGGTGCGGCGGGTGATCCTAACGCACCATACAATCAGACTGATGAACCATGCGCAATGTGTGGCAAATGGTCAGATGATTGCATCTGTCCTGAATGCCCGGAATGTGGAGAACATGGTAATCCTAAATGTTATATCAATAGCGAGAGTGATACAAGGCATGGTCTGCTCCCTTCACGGGAGCAGATCGTATCCCTCGCTGAAGCTGCTGCGCAATGGGCGGCGGATAACGCTGCTATTGATGAAGCTTATCTAGGAGGAGCAGAAGAGAAATGGCCGTGATCGATCAAGACTATATGGACATGATCAAGTATCGTTGGTGTTCATGTGGCAGTAAGCTGCCCAAGCATGCGCTCTACGATGGGCATGGTATCTTTCTCACTTATGCATGTGAGAAGTGCGAGAAGAAAAAGCTTTCCGGCTATCGGTCTGACATTATGGATCGATATGAGTGCGACGAACCAATCGATAGCGATTAATATAACAGCCCGGTTATACCGGGCATTTGGTAATTAAGCGTAGGAGCGTGGGCCGTGCCAAAGAAAACCTTATCAATAAAAGAAAAATATACAGTGATGCAATACATCGAAACTCACTGTTCTCGACCGCCTGATGATCAATACGCTACGTGGGATAGCGTAGCCAAGACGGATCAGCATGTAGCTGATTTGTTTAAGCCTACCATACCCAATATCAATGCAGGACATGTGCGTGGGATGCGGCAAGAATTAAACTTATTGCTAGAGCCGTCTCGTTTCTTCAATAAACAACGTGATCAATCTATTGAGGATCTACGTGTTAGCGTAAAGCAGTTAGAGGCGCGTGTTGAAGCGCTGGAGGACAAATACACAACACCTCCAAAGATACCGGGGTATGTTGATCGATCATATCCTCTCGCCACCAATACGTTGGTCAGAGGGTTGCTAGCTGATACCAGCGATGTAGCCATTGTAGCTGGCACTGATTTCAAGAGGAAAAAGCATGACAACAGTAAAAGATAAGCAGATTGCCCAGCTTAAACTGCTAGCAGTTAACTGGGGCGAAGAGGAGCAGAGGGCTCTTGTTGAAGGGAATACGGTAAGAGCTACTCGTTGTCATGAGAACATGGAGAGTGACCTAGCGTTCATCAAATTGCTCGAAACCCCTCCTACTCCAACGGGGAACTATACAAGGTTCGGTACTGGAATACCGGAGCAAATGATCGCAGTAGGTCCGCACGAAGCAATACAAAAGGCATACTATGATCGCTTTCACCGTGCGAAACAAATCTCGCCCAGATCAGATGGCGATGATCATAAAGAACTTCCGCCCAGTAAAGCTGGATAAGCGTGGATGGGAGTTAAAACTAGACGACGAAGGCAACTGGAAGCGTACCAAATCATGGTATGCCCCCGGTATGCCGGTATATGAGTTCGACTTATACTTCGCCAAGAGTAGGCGCTACTACGGCACAGAGTATGTTCGAGCCAGAGACAACCGGCAAGCAAAGCGCAAGATCAAACACCTATACCCGTGGGTAGAGAGATACGATTTTGGAGAGAGCTATGCCGACTAAGAAAGCAAAACATCTTTCAGATCTACCTGATAAAGGTGAAGAGTTCATGCAAGGTGTTATGAGCATTATCTCACCTTTATGCCCTAATTGCCGCTTAGAGTTACTAGGCTTTATCTGCGGGACCGCAGTAAAGCAAATTCATGAGAAGCAAAGGAAAGATTACCTCAGAGAACTTATCTGGAATATAATGATGGCGGGTGAAATGCTCCCCGGCTTTACAGAACAGAATGAAGAAGATGAAACAGATGGGGAGACAATACACTAATGGCAACGAACGAATATATACAATTCAGACTAATTCACATGCCGTGCTGTCATATTCTGATATGTTGGGTTAACCCTCGTCGTCCCAACTATTGTCCTGAATGTGGCACAAGGATATTCCATCTCTTCCCTCGCGAACAGTGGGAGGCACAGTGGTCTGAAGCGTGGTTGCGCATACAAGATTACGATAAGGCTATATACAGCTTCGGTGAAACCGAAAAGCACAGCAAGCCTTCGGAAAAAACGGCTTGACAGGCCGTGACGATACGTGCTAACCTAGTAGTTCAATAGAGCTTCATGGCGCATGGGGGAGATGACCATAGCCATGAGGGCGTCGGGGTGGAGCAGATGGGAGGTAATCGCGTACTACTCCACCCCGCTCGTCTAACTGCAAGCAGTGAAGGGCAACAAATGAAAGGAACGATCAAAAGAGGATCAGGTAAGCGAATGATCACGTTGGGGCATAAAGCTAGTAGGTTAATAGGAGATGCCCCAGAAGTCTACCATGTATCCAAACATGCAAAACAAAAACAACATCCCTCTAAACTGAAAGGCAAAAGGCAATGATACTATCACAGTTGGAAGAAAGACTACCAGCACTCTATTTCGCATCATGCGAAGACAATGGCGCAGTGCCATACATTACCAGCCCTCCCGGTCGAGGTAAGACCTCGGTCATCAAGCAGTTCCCCAATATTATGAAACAGATTGACCCAGGAGGGAACTATGGGTTGATCGTATTGAACGGAGCGTGCCTCAATATCGGCACCATGGGTGGATATCTCCAGTTCGGCCCATTGGTCAAGGGTAAGCCCACATCTTTGTTCTCTCTGCCGCATTGGTGGTGGACCAAAGAAGGCAAAATGATGGAGGACTACGACGGAGGTATCCTCTTCGTCGATGAAGCGGACAAGATGCCGCCAGATGAAAGCAAGACTGCGGGTGAAGCAGCATATGACAAGGTGTGGATGACACACAAGCTATCGCCGGGTTGGGCGGTATGGTTCGCCGGTAATCGCGTACAGGACAAGGCTGGCTCTAACAAGCAGTTTAGCCATCTGATTAACCGGCAAAGAGAAATCGCCATTCGCGATGATACGGAAAGCTGGAAAACATGGGCAGAACGCGCTCATTTGTTGCCGGAAGTGATCACATTCGGCGAAGCCTATTCGCAATGGTTGTTCCAAGAGATGCCAAAGGACTTGGCTCCGTGGTGTACACCACGCACATTGCATCAAGCTGAAATCCATCTAAAGGCTCTGATGCGAGCATACAACGATAACAAACTGCCTACCGATCCTACCGTGCAAGAGGAACTGGGCGGCGGCATTGGGCCGGGTGCTGCTAAAGATCTTATCCGTCATATCCGCGAAGGTCAGGACTTGCCCACCTATGAGCAGGTTATGGCTGCTCCTAAGAGCGCACCAGTGCCAGTAAAGCCTGATGGACGGCGGTTGATGGCGTATCGGATTGCGGATAGACTGACGAAGCCTGATGTTAAGGGTGCCATGGACTATATGGATCGATATGGCGATGAGTTCCAAGCCATATTTGCCCGTATGGCAATCCATAAGGACTATGAGTTCGTGTTTGATCCCGCGTTTGGGGAGTGGTGTGATAAGAAAGCGCACTTGATCGCTCTGATTGAGCGGTACAAGAACGCTAGCAAACACTAACTGTCGGCAGTTAAGCATGACCTTCTTCCTCCCGACTACTGGCAGCAGTACCCAATGGGGCGGGGATATGTGGATGGCGCGTGGTACGGGAACGCGCCTCACTATCGCATTCTCGCAAGAGATGCTCAACATGAAGACGAAAGGCAATAAAATGCGAGTTGTGTTTGATCTAGAGATTAAGGCTGAAATAGACAGCTATGATCTCAAGCAACGCGAAGTATTCGTAAGGTTGATGTCAGAAGCTGCAAAGCAGTTGCACACAAAAGCTGTTCTGCTATCGCAGCATGTGTCACCCAATATGAAGGTGACGGTATCTGATACCAGCGGTATCAAAACCATTAACATCTTTGCGGGAGAAAAGGATAATGTATAAAGATTTTTCTCCCGTTGCCGGGGATATCTGGCCTAAGATAAAGCTTACGACCGCTCACGCTAAACCGTGGGAAGAAACGCGAGCGGCGGCATTGTGGGCGCTACCATATATCACTGATGTGTGGTATGCGATGATGGTCGATAGGAACGGAGAAACCGCATGGTTTACCGATAAGATCGAGACTGCGGCCACAGATGACAAGTATATGTATATCAATCCAGTCTTTCTCTTTGGGCATCCGCTCGAAGAGAGAGTGTTTATCTGTGCCCATGAAGTGCTTCACTGCATCTTCAATCATTGTGGTTTAATGTATGCTCTCGGTAAAGAGGGCAAAGTCAGATACAGTGATGGTGACGTATTGCCGTATATCCACAAGCTGATGAATATCGCCATGGATTGCTTGATCAATGCTATGTTGGTCGATGCTGATGTTGGCGGTAAACCTGATAGTGCGTGGTATCTGCCAGAGATTATCGATGGGAATATGAACGCATTGGAGGCGTATCGTATTCTCTACAAGCGATGGAAACAGCCCGGTAAGCGCCCTTGCAAATCTGACGACGACAAAGAGGGCAGCGATGGCATGGAGATTATTCTTATCCCGTCTGATGAAACAGGTCAAAGCTTCGATATCCATCTAGAGCCGGGTCAAGGGCGCGGTCTATCGCCAGCACAAGCAGAAGCAGAGCGTAATCCGCAAGAATGGGATGATGCTGTTATGTCTGCCATGCAATCGGCGCGTGCTGCTGGTAGGCTTCCCGGTAACATGGAACGCATCTTTAAGCTTAATATGGAGGTGCCGACACCTTGGCAAGACTTGATGATGATCAGCGTATCACAAGGTATTGGGCGCGAGGGTCATTCGTGGGCGCATTTGGATGGCGAGTTCGCCATTCGCGGTATTGGCTTTCCTAGTCGAGTACGCCACGGGTGCAATTGTGCGGTCGTGGTTGCCGATACAAGCGGCTCGATTAATCAACAGACCATGAATATGTTCATGTCGAACATTGCAGTCATCTTGAGCCAAGTTCATCCTAAAGAACTGTGGTTCTGTGATTGTGACACCCAAATTTATAATTGGGGGCTGTTGGATAACGTCTATGACTTGGAGAGCAAAGTGCGCGGTGGAGGCGGTACAAGCTTTCATCCGCCATTCCAAAAAGTGGAGGAGGAAGGTTTAACGCCTGAAATCTTAATTTACTTTACCGATCTCGAATGTTGGGGAGCATTCCCAGATGATCCCGGCTATCCGGTCATTTGGGCATGTATCATCCCTGAAGTTTCTGCTCCATATGGCACAACGATCTATGTGCCACCACTCAAGGAAGACCCGGAAACGCTATGACATTTATATTTGCACAACATGGCGCAACGTCATGGGGGTTTCAAGTTGGTAAGTATTACCTATACTTGAACTATCCTCGGTTCTGGCGAACATCGGGGTTCATATCTTATGGAATAGACACAACCAGTTCCTGCCGGTAGGATGTCTACTCGTCAGCCGGAACGATGGCATCGGGATAGGTAATCGTTGAGTAACGTGGAGCCTTCAAGGTTTAGTTCGGGTCTATCGGTAGGTAGCCATTTGTCTACCCGTGAAACTAAACAAACCATCGTATTACTTTCCTCTAACTAGTGAGACAAGGCAATGAGAACTTCCCCAGTTTCCTACCACTTCCGTAGGTTCGTGCAAGATAGAATTGAGTTGGATGCAACGGACGTTATCCGCAAGGTAGCTCCTGTTATCAGCCTCGACGCATTATATGATGCATTTGGGGTATCTCCAGATGATAAAGAAACGCTGCTCAAAGCGGATGAACGCGCATGGTATCGGCACCACAACACCTATAAAGTGCAGTTAAGAGGTTTCGGCACTATTCGCGAGGTGCCAGTTGATATTAAAGCGCCCCTACCACGCCAGTATGGATACATAACTGCTGGCAGTGAACTCGCCCCTACTTTTAAATTCACTCAAGAATGGTCGATCCTGCATTACATCACCTCGGAAGTTATACAATATGTATCGCGAACGGCAGTTGCGGGGGTATTCCCTTGGCTTCCTGATGTTGTTCGCGAAGAAGAATACAACTATGAAAAGGATGCAAAGAACCGTAACTTTCATGCCAAGTATTCGATTAGACAGTCAGAGGATAAAAGGAAATTCCATTCGTGTATGATAGCACTCACACTACCGCCAAAGAATATTCCTGTTGTGCCGACCGTGGCAAGAGAAGCTATAGCGTTGGGCAACAAGCTATATACTCAATTTCGTTTGCTCAAGGATCGCCCTATTAGAAACGTAATGGAAGGTATGATCAGAGTAGAAACAAAACTAAGTGACGACTATGTGCCACAGCATATCAAAGATGCTGTTGAGGAAATGAAGGACTTTCAGAATACTCTGAGGTTCCAGAACGCTTGGGATTAACTGCTAGCAGTGAAGGAGTAGCCAGTGACAGGTTTCATCTACAAGTCGTATAGCTTTGCCGATAAAGACCCCATGATCGACACCGTGCGGACTATTGTACAAGAAAGTGGGGAGACACTAAAGAAAATATCGGAGGATAGTGGCGTCGGTGCGCAGACTATCTCCAAATGGTTGTATGGGGAGACTAAGCAGCCCAGAGCGGCATCCGTGAATGCCGTATTGCGGGCGCTTGGTTACAAACTGGAGATAACCATTATCGGTTATCAGTCGGAAATCAAGCCGACCTACCTTAAGGCGGCTAAGGTTTACAAGCTACCACGGGCAGGTTAACACGGAGTAAAGGCAATGACTGTGAAGTTTAGGGTTGGGTTTACGATTGACGGGCAAACATTGTTTGCTATGATGTCTAAGTTTCTACCAATAGAAAACCTTATTGTGGAAGAGATGATCGAGCAACCGCGACCAGATCCAGCAATACGCTTCGATAAGAAATTTGATCTTAAACCAATACCCTCCGGCGCAATGAAAATTCTTGCTGCCGCCAAAAAGAAGCCTAAGCATAATCGCAAGTCACCGGGACCGGACTTGACTAGGGGGATTAACGCGATTATCATTAATCTTTTGCGCGACGGCAAAACGCATAAAGCGCAAGAACTTAGGCCAATGCTTAAAGCTCAAAGTTATTCAGATAGTTCGGTAAGTTCACGTATAGAAGAGTTGCGTAAACATGGCGTCGTAAAGCACATGGGCAGTGGCACATGGAAACTGATAGACCGCTTCTTGCCCCCAACCGACACGACCGGGGGTGGAGAAAAATAGAGATCATCACATTTATCGTGGAGACTGATCAAAGCTGGCGCTTCTGTATCGAGCCGATAGGGTGGCGAGATACAGTATGGGAGCGCAGTGGATATGTGGAGCTAATCCAATGGAAGAAATTAACATAGTTGATATTTGGTTTCGGCTGCGTGACCAGATGATGAAAAACCAACAATGGGGGGAAGCCTCTTCCCTTCGCCCACCATCATTACGTGACGCCTGTTATGCCTACGTGCTGTCGATACGGTCAGATGCGCCCACTGATCCAGAAATGATTGAGAGCTACGTTAACGGTTTAGAACTCGGAGCAATAAGCGCTCTACGTGAGGCGTGGAAGAAGAAAAATGATTAGCTGGATCATAGTTGGTGTATGGATAGGGTTCATAATTGCTTATGTCACCTATCACATCGGCTATGTGCGCGGCTATAAGGCTGGGCTAGCTTACGGCATGGAGAAGCTTGAAGATTACCACCATCATACGTTGACAAACTTGCGAGGGCTTGGCAAATGAACGGTTTTTATACACACCTTGGCGATCTAGCGGACATTATTGATGATGCCGTGGAGGCGTTGCAACAGTTAAGATATGGCAACGAACAAGTAGCAAGGGTGAAACTACTGAAAGTTTCTAATGGTGCGCTATCGCTTTACAATGCGCTTACCAATAAAGAGTTAACTGCTGACAGTGAAGGCGAAGGAGAGTAAAGTGCGAAGGATCTTCCTAGATTTTGAGACGTTCTACTCTAAGACGTATACGCTAAGAACGGTGACGCCGTTACAGTATATACTTGATAAACGTTTCGAGATGCTAGGATGTGGGGTGGCGGAAGATAATGCGCCACCCTTTTTCCTGCCGCAAGAAAAAGTTATTAGTTATCTGGAAAACATTACTGAGCCATACGCAGCAATAAGTCACAATGCCTTATTCGATATGACCATACTCGCGTGGCGCTATGGTATCCATCCTCCGCTCATGGTTGATACTATGAGCATGAGCCGCGCACTCATTGGGCACGTTACCAAACAATCCCGTGTATCGTTAGAGAAAGTGCTTGAGTATTTTGGTTTAGAAGCCAAGCTTACTACCATTAAAGATATGGAGGGGGTTAACTTCCAAATGCTTACTAGTAATCGAGATTTGTTAATGATGTTTGTCACCTATACATTGCGCGACGTGCGCGGTTGTCGAGAGATATACAATTTATTGATTGATAACTTTCCCGCTTCAGAGTTGCGGGTAATGGATCGCGTCATTCGCATGACCACTATGCCACAATTACTGCTGGATGAACTAAATCTTAGAATATACTACGGTGATATTATGAGAGCTAAGAGAAAACTATTAGATGTATTGGGCTATGATCGTGCCAAGTATATGAGCAATGACCAATTTGCTGATCTATTGCGACAACGCGGTATCGATCCACCAATGAAAATGTCAGCAAGAACACATAAGATGACCTATGCATTCGCTAGGACTGATGAAGACTTTCTTAAATTGCAAGAGCATCCCGATGAGGAAGTGCAAGCGCTTGTCGCTGCACGGTTAGGGCTTAAGTCTACCATTGAAGAGACACGTACCGAGCGCTTCATCCACATGGCCGAGTTAACTGCTAGCAGTTACGGCGCTACATGGATGCCGGTCCCGCTCAAATATAGTGGCGCGCACACTCATCGTCTGAGTGGCGATTGGAAGCTGAATATGCAGAACCTATCGACACGTAAGACGAACGTGTTGCGTTCCGCTATCCGAGCGCCCCATGGATGTGTTATCCTCGACGTAGATGCATCACAGATCGAGGCACGACTAGTCGCATGGCTAGCAGGGCAGCAGAATTTACTTGAGCAGTTTAGTGATCCACTTAATGACGTGTATGCATGGTTTGGTTCACAAATCTACGGCTACCCCATCACCAAGAAAACTCATCCGATTGAGCGGTTTAACTCCAAGACGATTGTGCTAGGGCTTGGCTTCGGCATGTCGGCAGCAAAACTATTGGTTAAGCTTACTTTCGATGCGCTCGAAGCTGGTATCAACACTGTATATACGATAGAACAATGCCAAGCATGGGTGGATGCTTATCGTACCCTCTTCCCATGGATACCTTATCTGTGGAAGCGTTGCGGTTGGATACTGGAAGCCATGATGGACCCAACGTGGCCAGAGCAAGATCCTATTGGACCATGTGTGACAGAAGGGCAAACTATCTTGTTGCCAAGTGGACTGCGCTTGTATTACAATGACTTGCAAACTGTTGAAGGGAATACAACTTATTTGTATGGCAGCATGAGGCGTTATATATACGGCGCGAAGCTAACTGAGAACATCGTGCAAGCTTTAGATTGGATACATGTCATTGAGGCGAACATGCGTATCGAGGATCGATGCGCTCGTCAAGGTTTAGATATTAGATTAGCACTGCAAGTACACGACGCCAATGCTTACGTGGTACCGCTTGACTGCTTGCAGTTAGTAAAGGAGATTGCGCTAGAAGAGATGTGCCGATCACCTAAATGGGCTCCTGATATTCCACTCGCAGCGGAAGCTAAGTATGGGCAAAGCTATGGGGGCCTAGAGAAGTGCTAAAAAACCGAAATCCGAACTGTTTTTTCGGAAAAACATACTTGACAGGAACTGACGTTTCTGGTATGGTGTTAACTTCGGAGTAGTATGATGACACTAGTAAACCTACTGCCTAAGCCTGAAGTCGATGAAATCACTTTGATGTATCGACTTAATATCACCTTCACTGAAGCATCCATCCTCAAGCAGATGTGGCTAAACGGCAATAAAGGAATTAGGCAATATCCTCCAGTGCGTGCTACTCGTCAACACATCTACAACATGCGGCCAAAACTAGCGAAGCACAACATCGCAATTGTCAATATGAGTGCGGGCCATTATGGTATACCCATTCAGTCTCGTCTCCTTCTAGAGCGAATGTTCTCCTTCTAACTGCGAGCAGTTAAGATGGTTGGTAAACTGAGCTTTTTGGGTCAACAGCCTAAGCAAGAAGATCTGAAGCATCAGATCGATGCGCTCAAATACTATACCAATGCACCAAATGAGTATGCTGCGCGGGTGAATACTGTTGTGGATGAGGTAATACAAGCCCAAATGGCGCAAGCACAAAACTTTCGCCCAGAAGACTTTTATAGTGCTTTGGCCCATCAGGTTTCAGACCCCGGTCATTCTCATTCTATTGCCATGAACGGTCCATTTCCAGTTAATAAATCTCAGAAAGCAGCATCCATGTTATTTGGCCGATTGCATGGTATCTCCGGTACATTTGAAATGAAGAAAGATGATTTTATGCTTCCTATTGTTACCAGCGATAAAGTGTTTATATTCTTCATCCATGAGAGTAGGGCTGGGCATTTAGAGGATGATGCTGCCATCTTCCCATCCGATAAGCTGATCACTCAAATACGGTTGCTGTGGAGCTAATGATGTTTCGTGCCGCCCCAAACCCAAACCAGACATTGACCGTAAACAAGGTCAAGCCATTTGCGTGGTCCTATTCCCGTATCAAGAATTACGAGACATGCCCTCGTCGATACGAAGCGATTGACGTCAACAAGGAGTTCAAGCAAGACGAAACGGACCAATTGGATGAAGGGCAACGATTGCACAAGGCAATGGCTAAACGCATTATGTCGGATGTTGCCTTGCCACGCGAGTTCTACTACATGGAGAAACATGCGGAGAACCTAGCCAAGGTCACGCATACGCTCCAAATAGTCAATTGTGAATTGAAGTTGGCGATCAATAAGGATTATCAGGCGACGGGGTTCTTCGAGAAAGGTGTATGGGCGCGGTGTATGATCGATTATATTAAGATCGTTCCCAAGAATGAGAAACAGAGTTTTGCTCACATTGTGGACTACAAGACCGGTAAGCTACAGGACGACGATGCGCAGTTAGCGGTAAACGCCATGCTGACGTTCAGTTGTTTCAAGGATGTTGTCGGCATCAAGAGCGAATTTCTATGGACTAAGTATAACGACACACGGTCCATTGTCTTTACGCGCAGCAACATCATGGATATCTGGGGTACACTCATACCGAGGATCGACAAGCTGGCGCAAGCTCACGCAGATAACGACTTCCCGGCCAAGCCGGGTAAACTGTGCAGAGAGTATTGCTCCGTGGATACTTGCGAACATTGTGGAGTTGGAAGATGAGTGACGAACCTATGGCGCTAGTGTGCATGCGCTTAAGTGACATGCACGTAATGCACCCCGATCAATCGTGGGAATTATGCTCTAAGTGCCAGCATACGGTGGGCGTATATCCGACCGGGCAGCGAGCGTTAGCGAAATATCCAAATATGAAAATCATTTGTCAAAGATGTACCAGCATGGAGGTACAGCCGGGAGGCGATATAGTCTCTATCGAAGCCATTCCCGCTGGATCAATCGAAGAGATCATCCAAGAGAAGCGTGAAAGCGTACCGGTGGGTAAGGCATGACGACACCAGAAGGCCAAGTAAAGGTAAAAATAAATGCGATCCTTGAGAGATATCCAGTCTACGTATTCAAGCCGGTACAGTTCGGCATGGGGAAACGTGGGCTAGATTATCACTGTATGGTCGAGATAGGAGGTCTACCACTAGCATTCTTCATTGAAGCCAAGGAGCCGGGAGAAGAATTAACAGAGATACAAAATGACTTGGCTACCGAGTTAAGACGAAAATACAAGGCCAATGTATTCAAAATAGACGGATCATATGGTCTTAACTTATTAGATAGATGGTTATCGAACGTATGCAAGGCAGAGAATGATACCGCAGCAAAATCATATCATCAGTATTGACTGCATGGATGCAGGGCTGATCGGTCGCCTAACTAAGAAGTTAGGGGCGGAAGCTATTAGCGTTAACTGTAAGCAGTTAAACATTATCCATGACTACAAATCAACCAAGCTTCTTCGTGCCGAGGGGTATGACGTTCCCGCTCCAATCTTGTCACAGTACAAGTTCCCGGTTAGCGATCTAACCAAGCCAGCATTCCAAGTCCAGAAGTGGACTTCTGCTATGCTGACGATGGAGGCGCGGGGCTACGTGTTGAATGGGCTAGGTACTGGCAAGACACGATGCGTATTGTGGGCATTTGATTATCTTAGGTCAATTGGATTTGTTAATAAACTGCTAGCCATTTGTCCCTTATCTGCCGTTCATCGCACGTGGGGAAAAGAGCTAATCGAGGAGTTCCCTTGGCTCAAGTTTGAAATCCTCCACGGCACAAGAAACCAACGTCTAAAGAAGTTGGCGAAAAACGTTGATGTATACATTATCAACCATGATGGTGTTCAAGTTCTATTGGACGAGTTGATGGGTCGTAAAGATATTGATTGTGTTTGTGCCGATGAAGTGGCAACCTATCGTAACGGTGGCACCAAGCGCACTAAGAAGTTCAAGCAACTATCCATGGTAAAGGGATGGGTATGGGGCTTAACTGGTTCACCAATACCAAGGGCAGTGACGGATGTGTGGGGTCCATGCTCTGCCATTACGCCTAGCACGGTGCCAAACTACTTCAATGACTTCCGTTCGCAATTATCGCTGAAGAAAGGACCATATACTTGGGTGCCAAAACACGGCGCAGAAGAGTACGCTGTATCGTGTATGCGACCTAGTGTCCGTTATCGGCTCGATGAGATAGTCGAGCTACCGGAACAGGTGCAGAGCTACTACGAAGCACCACTATCGTCCAATCAGTTATTTGTCTACGAGGCTATGCAAGATAAAGCGATTGCCTTGATAGGTGAGAAGAAAATCGATGCAATGAACGCTGGCGCAGTGCTGAGTAAGCTGCTTCAGATAGCGCTGGGCTACGTGTATAGTCGCGATGGCACAGTAATGACATTGGATAATACACCACGATTGCAGTTGATCATTGATTTGATTGATAGTAGTGAGCATAAAGTTATTATGTTTGCCCCATTTAAGTCAGCCATTAACGCATTCTCTGGTGTACTGACGGCGAATGAAATCGAGCATTGTATTGTAACTGGTGACGTAACACTGAAAGAACGCAATATTATTTTTACTGAGTTCCAAGATACACCCAAGTATAAAGTCATGCTAGCCCATCCAGCTTGTATGGCGCACGCCCTTACCCTTACCAAGGCAACGACAACGATATGGACAGGGCCAGTTACATCGTTAGATACATTCTCACAAGCCAATGCACGCACCTATCGCATTGGTCAGGAGCATAGAACCCTAATCGCAATGGTAGGAGGTACCCCCGCAGAGAGACGAATATATCAAATACTGGGCCGTAATGAGAAACTACAAAACAACTTCCTTAAACTAGTAGAGTTACTAACACTAAAGAACGAGGCAAACTAATGGACGTAAAGGAGCTAATCAGGCGAGGCCGGTTAATCGATGCAAAGATCGATGAAATCGAAGCAAGGCATAAAGAAGAACTGAAGCAGTTTGAGGATGCGGCGAAGGCATACCGTAACCTCATTCAAGAATACATGATCGCAAACAAAATGAAGTCTACCAAAACCGATGCGGGTCAAGCCGTATTGGCAACGAAGACAAGTTTCCGTGTCGAAGATCAGCTAGAGTTCAGGCGTCACGTGACCGGGACGGAAGCTTGGGATATGATAGTCTGGGCCGTGAAGCGAAGTGCAGCAGAAACGTTTGAGGAAGCGACTAAAACTTTACCGCCCGGCGTAGCAAAATCTTCGGTGCTTGAGTTGCGTTTATTAGCACCTGAAAAGAAACGAGTGCGTAAACCAGTTCCAGCAGAAGGCGCGAGCTTTGATGCTTTCGCTGACGGAGAAGAAGAGGAAACATCGCCAAACACGGAGGCGGCACAATGAATGATCTAATGTTGCGTCAGTCGTCGCTTGCTCAACCAGAAGATTATGATGATCTTGGAGCAGGTATTCGCTCATCATTCCCTGTTTTATCCTATCGGGGCAAGGTTTGGTGGTTATGGCATCAGAGACAGGAGCTTGCTCTTGTCGATGATCAGGGTGCGCCGGTTCCAGAGATCGGCGTAACCTTGCTCAAGGTTCCCCCCAACCTGAGCAAGCGATACTTCTCTCGCCCCTACCGTCAGGGCGAGAGGGGTCGCCCTGATTGCTGGTCAGATGATGGCAAGAAGCCGCATCCTACCGCGTTGATCCCAGATCAGCCGGATGGTCGGGCAAAGCCAGCTATCTGTGCAGCGTGCTTCATGGATACGATTGGGTCCGCTACGTCGGCGGACAAGACCAAGCGGATGAAGGCATGCGCCGACTATAAGCGGGTGGCAGTTAAGCTTATCACCCCCATGTTTGGGCGTATGTTGCTGGGCAATAAGTGGGATGACAACCTCATCCCGCTCGATGATCCGGCAGAAGTGGGTATGTTGTTGCCGATCCCAACGGCAAGCTTGCAGAACTTGAAAGAGTACGGCAAGTTCCTCGAAAGCCACAAGGCGCACGCTCTTGGTCGCGTGACTTGGATTGGGTTCGTTACCAACGAAGCCTTCCCCAAGCTTACGTTCCGGCATGGAGCGGAGTTCGATGACAATACATACGTTCGGATGCGGGAGTTGCGTAACTCTGAGGAAACTACAAATATCTTGGCTCGCGAGGCAGCGACTGAGGATGCGTCCGCCGGTGAACAATTGGAGGAAGCACATCCTTCACAAACGCTGGAAGCAGCACCGCCGCCTCCACCGCCTCCCCAAGCTCCATCTAAGCCGGTAGCAGTTGTATCGTTACCGGCAGCACAAGCCGCGCCACCGATTGTACCACCTGTCCCGCAACCGATCAAGCCTGTGCCTGTCCCTGATATAGGGCAAGCCCCACCCCCACCTACACCTATCCGCCCACCCTTTGTACCGGGCGGTAGGCCAGTAACGCCTATCAATAGCGCCATCTCTAAGCCCGCTGCGGCACCGCCTAGCACAAGGACAGTTGTTCAACCAAGCACCCTGCCCCCTGTGCAAGGTGAAGGGATGGAGTACGAAGAGAAGGATATCCCACAGGAAGTTGACGCTATGTTCAACGCCCTCAAGCTGGAGGGCAAGACCGGCTAACTGTCAGCAGTTAACGATAAAAATGGGAGGGGCATAAACCCCTCCCTCTGCTGATAGGGAGCGGGTCGTGGGTCCGGTCGAACACTATTTGTCGCGTGTGGCACCTCTCGCCCAAGGAGGGTACATCAGTGTCCATCTGTTGGGTACACATGGAGGGTTGCCCGGTAAAGCATGTTCTAACTTCAAGCAAGCAATCATGCTTGTTAATTGGTTTATGGAGAAAAATCTTGACCTATTCCTATCCCAAGGTGGTCAAGAAAGACATGGACCAGTTAAGCAAGGAAAAACTATTCCTGAAGCAGACCGTACTCTGCCAAATATTTGGTGCCTTAAGTCATTACGTATGGATATTGATCGCAAACTGTACTCTTCTACCGAAAAGATGGATGTGGCGGTCGAGAAATTTTATACAGATACGGGCTTCCCCCGCTCGCCATTTGCTATTCGGAGTGGTAGCGGTGGATACCATCTATACTGGCCGTTCGATAGGTTGGTACATCCTGATGAATGGCAACCGATGGCAGATGCATTGTCTGCTGCTGCTCAATCGACAGGGCTTAAGTTTGATACGGAATGCACAGTCGATCGCACTCGTGTTCTCCGTATTCCCGGCACGAAGAATTACAAGGTTAAGGATAAGCCTACCAATGTTGAAATTTGGTATGATACTGGAGAAGTATTTACTGTCGCTCAATTACAACAACCTTTAGCGCAATGGGTGAAACCCTTAACTGCAAGCAGTGATAATGCTAGCGAGTTTGAAGATGAAAGGAATATGCAAGGTGGGGGCAAGGTTTATGCCCCGGTGGATATCGAGGTGGTGCGCAAGGAGTGTGGTTTTGTTGATCATACCCTTAACACTGGTGGCACAGATGCTAGCTATTATCTATGGTGGCTTAGTCTTTGCCTTGCTCGTCATACAACTAACCCACATGCTGTTGCGCATGCCTTGTCAAACAAGCATCATTCGTACAGCCAAAGCGAGACTACTGAAAAGTTTAAGGATGCTGAGAAGCAAAGTAAAGGTCCACCTTTCTGCGCCACTATTGCCAGGCACGGTGCAACGCAATGCCCCGCCTGTAAACATAACAATCGTAGCTCCAACCCAATATCCATTACTTACGGGCGCAATGGTCACACATATCACAGCACCATCCTTTCCGACTTGCCGGATAAATATTATCGATGGTCAGCGAAAGCTAATTACATCTATATCGATATTGCCGAAGAAGATGGTGGACGAGTATACCCGCATTGTATATTCCCATTTCAAATCGTCCCAAATTCAGGGCGACTAGAAGGTGGAAGCCCATATACTTTGGTCTTTAAGACGAAGGAAGGAGATGATGAAAAAGAAATTCGTGTCGGTGCTGGGCATCTCACCAACCTATCTAAGTCAGGGGAAGCGTTTGGGGATCAAGGGATACCATTTGGATATGGTAAACTCCAGAAAGATTTCTTCATGTCGTTCATAGCTAAGTTACGCGATAGCGTAATCAAGCTTCCACCTATGGGTTGGAACACTAGAAATGGAGAGTATGGCTTTTCGTTCGATCAAAAGTTTATAGCGCCAAGTGGAGAATACCCTGCTCTATCAATCAATGCTGAATATCAATACGGAGTAGTGGGCAGTGCCAAGCCGTGGACTGATCTTGCTGATATTCTCATCACTATTCAGCGCCTCGATCTTTGCTGCCTTGTGGCAGCGGGATTTGCTGCCCCTTTGTTGGGTCTTGCTGGTCATAATGGTGTTCTTATAGGAGGGTGGTCTACAGCTACCGGTGTCGGTAAGACAACAGCCATGTCATTGTCACAAGCGATATGGGGTTCACCGGCATCAATGAATGGGTTAAGCGATACTTTCGCCCACCTAGTTGCTAAAGCAGCAATGCTTAAGAGCCTTCCTCTGTATCATGACGAAATTAAAGACGAAGTGCAGGAAGCACAATTCATAAAGATGGCTAACCAGATAACGGAGGGTAGAGATAGGGGGCGTGCTAATCGAGATGGATCGTTGCGAGCGACTAAGCAATGGGAAATGCCCATTGTTTATGCCGCTAATCGATCTATGGTCAGTGCCGCAGAGAGAAGCAGTAAAGGTACATCTGCAACGATGGTACGTATGCTTGAGTTTAGATGTTTGGCTAATCAACTGACAACGCATTCATTTGATGATGTTGACCGTATGCGGACCAGCCTTAAAGATAATTACGGGCATATTGGATTAGTTTATGCAGCATACCTTGGCAGGAATAGAGATTATGTTAAAATAGTTGTAGACAAAATTGAGAAAGATTTTGTAAAGCGATTAGGATACGAGGAAGGAGATAGATACTGGTTTGCTGGCGCTACTGCGGTAACTGCTGGCAGTTACTTCGCTAAGTTACTAGGTCTTGCTCCGTTCGATCCTGCGTCTATACGTGACTATCTTATCGATCAGATTGTAGATTTGCGTACTCATAGGAAACTGTCACCCAGTGACTACTCAAAGCCCGCTGTTATTGTCAGTGAGCTAAGTAGTTACCTTCGATATAACCGCGCTGCTAAAACGATCATTACCGATATCATAATTCTTGATCGTGGTAAGCCGGTTAAAGGTTCAGTGCAGGTAGAGAACGATGGCCCCATGAAGTTCATCAACTCTTGGCCTTGTGTACAGATAGCGCGAGGACTTAAAGGTAAACCTGATACACCACACCTACGTTTCACCGATGCATCGTTAAGGGAATGGTGCAAGTTAACCAATAAAGAATACTCTAGCCTCGCTGACGGTATAGAGAAGCTATCAAGGATACATCCATCCAATGCGCGTATTGGTTCTGGCACTCGTTTCGGTAAAGACTCTGGAACTGAGTTGTGCTGGACGATCAGCATCAAACAGACGGACCTTGAGAAAGCTATAGATTGGGAATTTAACGAGGTTAAAGATGACGACGAGACAGAAACCGACGCTAGTAGTTGACTTCGATGGAGTTATTCACTCCTACGAGAATGGCTGGCAGGGTGGACACATATACGGTACCGTTGTACCGGGGTTCTTCGAGTGGGCCATAGAGGCAAAGAAATATTTTGTTCTTGCCATCTACAGTACGCGCTCTGATAGTCACAAAAACATTAAGCCAATGAAGGATTGGCTGACGATACAGTTACAGAGTTGGCATTGGGATAGACAGGATACAGGCCCATTAGAAGCACGGGAGACTGACCTTCTGATGACTGACTTCCTATTCCCAATAGCCAAACCACCGGGGTTCGTCACTATCGACGACAGAGCCATCACGTTCAAAGGAGACTGGAATGCAGATGAGCTAAAGCCTGAAAACTTAAAGCAGTTCAAAACTTGGACCGAGATGAGGAAATAATGGACAAGGCAAATAAAGATAAACTGTCAGCAGTTAAGCTCAAGCTTGACAATCTTCGCGGCGAAATCGGTTTGTGCTTAGGTACTATTCAAGACCTAATCAATGCCGAGGACGATGAAGATGTCAAAGACGCCCTGCAAGAGGCAGCAGATGCTTTAGATGAAGTGGATGATAAGTTCACTGAGATCGATAGTAATCTCAATACAGCGTCAGAGTAAAGGAGTACAAAGGCATGAATGAGTTATTGGAAAGACTTCGCGATATACCACCCAATACTGAAGATATTGAACGAGTTATGCGTGAAGAAGCCACTGCCGTCGCGGAAAGGCCCAACCACCACGACTTGCTGCGCGCTCACGCCATCAACGCTATTCTGAAAGCAAAGGGAGTTGATCAGCGATATATGCTGGACCCTTATGAAGCGACCAAGGTGTGGATCATCTTAGCTCACCTTGAAGAACTTGCGGGGTACTCTGGATAGGATCGCGAGCTTATACCAGAGACTAGGGGGCGGTTGCCCAATGATCCCCCCGACCGCGGCAACCGCCCCTGATTTAGGAGGGGAACATGAAACGCTTACTTGTATATCTGATGTTGGTCAGCCCAGCCTACGCCGCTCATTGTCCATACGGGCAAATCTATCGGGTGCATCTCGATGAATGTGTTAGCTGGCACTCTGCACTAGCCCGCGCTTATGTTGGCAGGAAAATATATGTGCCCAAGTTACCGATAAAGCGCGAAACAATTGTTATCCCTGCCACGGTTCATGTAGATTTGCCAACGCCAGAACCGGAGAGCATATACCCGCCAGAGATTATCTATCGCTTGCAGAAGGCGCTAGATGCTCTACACTAACAACGATGGTGGCGAATGAAAACCAATGAGGAATTAGTCGCCTTTCGAGCTTCCTTCGTAGGCGCTTGCGGTGGTTGTGGGTACGATTGGGGTGCAAACATCATACCGCTCATTGATGAAATTCTTGCTCTGCGTGCCCGCGTTGCAGAGTTGGAAGCGGCTCGTTAGTTTCATTCGGCGTACCAGCGAGATAAACGTGTAGCACAGCGGGCCTACGCTGGCGTTGGGTTTTAATCCTGTACCTAACGAAAGTACGAGTGGAGACGGAGGGAGGGCGGTCTGGTGTTACCCAAAACCCATTAGGTCGCTCTCCCTCATGTTCCTTTAACTGTCGGCAGTTAAGTTATGAGCTACAGATCAAACGTTAACGACTACGAGCTAGTTTATATAACGCAAACTGAATTAGCTATTGGTATCGCTACTGTAGAAGATGGTAATTTAATTTGGCTACCTAAGTCGCAAATCCAATATATAGATGACGACTATGAGCGTAACGATCCAATATGGATTACGATCCCTGATTGGCTGGCAAAAGAACACGATTTAGTTTAAGAGCATGTGGGCCGGATGGCGCATGGGGGTTCAAACGGTCTATCCGGCCCACACTCTTACCACTGCCAGATGGGAGAGACAGCGGTTAAGCTTCATTGTCCTAGCAACCGGATTGCCCCCAACACCCCGACTGTAATCCCTACAAATTCAAGCACAAATTTACCAAATGAGCCGTTAGTGCAGCCCTCTGGTATCGGTAAGACCCTCTTCATATAGAGATCGAAGCACCCATAAAGGGCGAATAGCGTACCGAATGCAACTATATATAAAATACCAAAAATTGCCAATACGCCAATGAGAAGCAATTGCTTATAAGCCTTTCTATCTTCGTCACTCATGGCGTAGTGCTATGACCTCATAACTTTTGACACACCATAGAGGCCAATAGCCATACCAGCAATTTCTAATGAGGATCGGAATATATGCTCAGGCGAACATAAATCGGGAAGTGGATTTCCTGTTCGCGTTATATAAAAACATTGATGGATAGCATAGAAGTCCATCAATGCAAAAATAGTAAGAATGGTCAACGCACCACACAACGCTATGAACCCAGTCTTTGCTCCATTCATTTTGAGTAATCACCGCCGCCGAAACGACGGTGATCCTAACTGCCAGCAGTTAACTCAGTAAAACTCCCGCACTCGTTTGCGCGTCATAGCGCCCCACGCCACAAAGGCGAAGCCGATCAGCAGCATCGCCCATGTCGAAGGCTCAGGAACACCTGTCGTTAACTGGATCGAACCACCGAACGATTGACGCGGTGCCGTGAAGTCCACAGCGAACTGTGTCTCGTCTGACGTGAACGCGCCGGTCGCCGCCGACACCGGACCAAAGGAACCATCGAGCAATGCGGCAGGGAAGGTATGCGTAGCGAGCAACCCTCCATTGGCGAACGTACTCTCTGTCGTCGGGCCGGGATCATTGGTCAAACCGTTGACCGTGAAGGTTGAGAGGGTATTTCCTGTGCCAAAGATAGCGCTTTGCAGCACGTCGATGGTCAACGTGTGTGCGCCACTAAAGCCCAACGCCGCAGTGGCGTCGAGCGTGACACTCGATAGGTCCGCGTTGGGCAAGATGGGCGAGCCTTGCGCATTGATCGTGATGTTGGCGAAGTTCGCGTCGTTGGCTGTTAGGCTCGCTGCGCCCGTTGTGATACCGGTAACGTTGTCGATCAACGACCCGTTATCGAACACCTCGATTTGCAATGTTGCCATTGCAGGGCTAACCCCCATTGCCGCTAGCAACGTGCTAGCCAATAACACTTTTCTCATTCTTGGTCCTCCGGTTGAGGGCGAGAGGACTATCCTCTCGCCACCAATTCTTGTTAACTTACCGCCGGAAAGCCTTCGGCTGTGCCGTAGGCGGTCCACCCGGTGCAATTGGCGGTTGAACTTCTGGGTGTTCACCACCACCGCCACCACCCGGCAAGCCTTGATCCGGCTTCGGCGGCGGCACCTCAATAATGACATAGTGGAACGCCACTCTGCCACTGCTCGTTGCAATCCCCATCAAAGCGATTGCCTTACCCTCTGGAAGCCCTTCGGGTAGCGGGGGCCATACCGTACCGGGAGGCGGATCGATTGGCGGGTTTGGCTCGCCGGGGATCGGAGGAGCGATAGGATGCTCTGGATCAACCGGCCATACCGGAAGCTGGCTAGCGTCTTCACCGCCATCACCGCCAACCGGAGGCAACCCTTGATCAGGACTACCACCGCCACCGGGACGACCGGGACGGCTGGGACGCGAGGGAAGATGACCGGGATGTTCCCCACCACCGCCACCACCCCAAGCCGGGGGTAGACCATGGCCGGGACGTGGGGGACGCCCACTACCGGGAGGCCGATTGCCGGGACGTGGGGGACGACCCCAACCACCGCCGGGAAGCCCCTGATCGGGATACTCGTCGCCACCACCGCCTTCACCTTCATCAATCCCATAATCGGGATCGACCGGACCTCCGCCCCCACCGGGCCGACCGCCCGAGGGGATAATATAAGCCCAATAACCTCTTGCCATGCGTTTGCTCCTCGTCAAAGTTTAACTGCTTACAGTTAACGTTCTTGTGGTGATCGATATGCTGGGCGCTGTGTCTGGGTTTCAGCCTCCTGTTCTCCGTTGTTAAACTCTGGAAGTTCCGGTGCATCCGGTTCTTCCGTTCCCATACGACCCGGCATGATGGCGCGTGTTGGCACGCCTACCGGCTTGGGTTCCTCATCTTCGACCGCCGAACCATCCGCTATTGTTCGTCCACGAAGATGTTGCCGGTCTTCTTCGTGACCGGGGTGGGCGGGCATTCCGGGTATCTGTTGCCCCGGCATGTTCTCGAATATCGACTGCTTGTCCTGCGCTTGTGGCCGTAGCATACCGGGACGTTCTGGTACGGGACCGATGTCGGTTCCCGCTCCCGCTTGAGGACTCAAACGCTGGCTCCCCGGCTGACCGGCTTCCGGTCTGTCGGGTGGACCCGACCGAGGATATTCCTCCTGCTGGGGATACGACTGGGCGGTCCTGCCAGACGGCGGCCCCTGCGGCGCGGGTCGAGCCGGGGGAGGCGATGATGCCTGGGGTGCTTGTGGTGACGGTGGGCGTGGTGC